>Ga0302186_10000880_pt1 | contig 26097 bp, 13 predicted proteins | sample II_Bog_E1_2_FD_198782 | JGI IMG/M metagenome (GOLD analysis project Ga0302186, IMG submission 198782) | Peat permafrost microbial communities from Stordalen Mire near Abisko, Sweden - II_Bog_E1_1 | ecosystem: Environmental > Terrestrial > Soil > Wetlands > Peat | place: Sweden: Abisko...
ATTTTATTTGAAAATATAATAGTATTTATTTATTAATCAATAACAATTTACTTATCATTCAGGCATTGAAGATTCGACTGAAATATCTGATAATTAAAATAAAAGCGAATTGTCTTGATTGCTTGCTTGACTCATTGATTTTTGATTTCGCTTTACACTCTCAAGTATCTTCTTTTTGAAATAGTCCCTTTCATCGCGCAGCCTTCTATTTTAACTCTATACTTTTCGTAGTTGATCCTTGAAAATGAGCTGACATTGGTTCTGTATTGTCAAGTATCTGACTTATTCCTGCAGCTTCAGTAGTCTATCTTTCCATCTTTATTAATAGTATTCATTCAGCTATTAAAGATCTTCTTTTAGCAATTATTTTGGTTTTCTCATTTACTATTTCATGCTGTCCAATTGGGTTAATGTTTCCCTTTGTTAATGATAATAGAAATTTTATAATTCATTGTATTTCTAGCACATAATGGTTAGTTCCTCGCTAATAAACTCATTCTCCTCCTTCAAATTGTTAATTCTTTCTCCCTCCTTCAATAACCCTTTTTTTAGTTGTTCGGTCTCATTTCTCCATTTTTATGCCTATTTCTCCATCTCTTCTTTATAATGAATGATAATCATCCCTTTTTCCTTTTATAGATAATCTATCGCTTTATTTTTCTCTTTTATAACCTCCACCAAATGATTTTTTTCTGTCTGCAAAAGATACTCTCTCTCCATGTACAAATCTATCTCTTACTGGAGTCGCTTATTTCGTTTTATATAGGATTAGCATTCTCCCTTTATCTTGACGCATTATTTGTTCAATTAATTATTTTAGCGAGCAGTACTCGGCTCACAGGCCTCGGTTCTCTTAAAATCATCATTTTTGATATCAAAAATGTGAAATTTGTCGCTATTGAAAAATTAAGTCCTTGACTTTTTGGATGTAATTTGATGGCAGGATCCAAAATGGGCATAGTCATCATTAACAACAGGTGTATTACTATTCAAATCTCCCTTTTTTAAATTCAACTCCACCATATTCAATTCCATTTCTTTCGAAACACTCATTTCTATTTTGTTATTTTGATGATTACTCACTGCAATTTGAAGCGATTTTTTACGAGAATTAAGATTACTTTCCGATCTGACTGATTCCAATACTTTTTATTGTTTATCGTCCATGAAAACGAGGCTTGCTTTCCATGAGGCTCTATCATTAATATACCGTTAGCTGTCTATTTTTAATTATGCGGGCTTTTGGTTGTCCAAATATGCATCTCTGCTTCCTTCTGCTTCATAATAATCATGGATGCTGCTTTATCTCTTCCTTTTAGATTGTGGGCCGTTTAATATTTGTTTCAAATCTGGCTTCCTCTTTAGAAATTTGCCTGTGGAAGAGTTTCTACTCGATTTTGACAACTCTCGAGCACTGGTTTTTCCTGTCAGTTATTGTTATTTTGTATTTTTTTTGACAGATGATGGCAACTATTCAATCATCCTTTTTACTGATAGTAGATTTCAAAAATCAATTTATACTAATTATAAAGGAGCATATGTCCAATAGCATTATTAATAATTGTATTTCATCCAATATAAGTTTTTACGAAGTGAAAGTTTTGCTTAATAAATTTAACCAATCAAAACATAAATGCCAAAATTTTAAAATTTTAATAAATCAACCTGCTGTCCTCTTGTAAATCAAGAGCATTGAAATATCTCAATGTTAAAACTAGCAAAAAATGAAGATGTTAAAAATGGTTAAACATTAATAATATACGGCAGCTGAATGCCATGAAGCAGAAGGGAGAGGATGTAGCTCTCGATAACAAAAGTGAAGTCAGAGAATTGTAATCTGTTTTTATGATCATTAACTCACTGCGGCGAGTGATTTTTTCATCATTAAGTCATTGTTGAAATGTAATTATTATAAATCAATATAATTAAATTTATCATTTATTCTACAACCCTTCAACTTCGACGCTGCTTCTACTGTTTAGACCCATACATCAATTTTGATGTTTTGTCCAATTTAACCTTGCTCTCCCCGCTTCTCTCCAGTAGATTGAGCTTTTTTTTTTGCTATTCGATTTACTTTTGAATAGTTTATAGTTTGTTGTCGTTATTCACTCCTTTAGTAGGGATATGCAGATTGCTGCAGCTATTGCTGAGCATAGAAAACTATAGACTCTTTTTATTGGAAACAATGAATTTGCTAAATTATTTTTCATACCTAGCAAATAACCTCTAATTTTAGGAGCTATATTTTTATCGACATTTTTATATTTTTTACTTAAAACTCATTTCCAGGCTATTAATTTCTCTCTTTAATTAAAGGTTTTATTTTTTGTAGTACTCGAGTTCTCCGTTAATATTTGAAGAGATTCTTTCAGCGTCGCTTACTTTTTGATTCATCTTATTGATTATTTCCTTCAATTCTTATTGTTTTCTTGTGGCCTATCGGGCAATCTTGCAAACGTCATCATACTTGCTTTATCCTTCACTTATTTTTTTAGTTTGCCTTATGTGTTTTTACTCAAGCGCTGCGATTTGATGCTATTTTTCAGCCATAATTGTGAAAAATTCCATCGCCTGTTCTTTTATTTTCATTTAAAAAGTGAGTTGTATTTCTCTTTTCTATTACTCAAGCTTTAATACAACTCCATAATCATACTCGTGACGTATTTTTTATGATTTGAGGTGATGATGTGTGCTCATCAATTAAATTTCATGAGATACTCTTTGACTAATTTCAACTATCTGATCTTTAATGCCACTAGTCTGAGACAGCATATATTCAGTGATGCCTCTTATATCATTTTTAATCTTTTGTAACTCCTCCCGAATTGTTAAGTAAAACTCTCTTTTGAATTAATGAAAATTATTATAGTACTATTGCATCTTATTTTGATAAGCCTTAATCATGTTTATATGCTTGTTCTTTTCCTCTCTGATCAAATCTAACGCTCGATTATTTTATTCTTTTAACTGATCGATTTATAGGCTAAGGTCGTTTATTTTATTTTGATAATTTTGATTTTGATTCAGCTATTATATATACTTTTGTTTGTATTTAGAGAGTTGCTGCTCTGATTCTTCAGTGTTAGATTTTAATACTTTAAATTACTCGTTTTTAATCCTCTAAAATTGATGCATTTATTGATTAGTCTTTCTATCATCATTACTTTGAAGCAGATTCATATAATAATTCTCTAATTGCTTTCGTGTTTCGGATGTAGTTTGCTGCACTTTATCAAAGACACCAATCACCTCGTCTTTATTGTCTTTATGAATTTATAACAAAATTTCCCTTTTTTGATTTAAATCAAACTCAAGCCTTTTGATTTTTTATTCCAACCTCTTTTAATTTTTAAGAGAAAACATTTGCTTCTTTTATAATTCTTCTTTTTATTAAGAAGTCATATCATTTTTGCTCACCAATTATTTTATTTCTCTGTCTTTCTCCTTTAAACAATCTTTGAGTTAATTCACTTGCTTTATATACTCATCTATTGCTTGAACGCTTTTCTGGTATTTGTTTTTGTACTATTAGTATTTAAGTTCGGCATTCATGCTTTTTTCACTAGCGTTGAGTATCTATCTTTTGTATTCTTTGATTTATTTTTACTTCAATAAGACCAATCTATGAATTTCTTGCTTTTAGGATTGAATTTCTGATACTTTGTCTTTGTATTATTTTTACAAAGACTCATCCGATGTTTTTTCCAAGGCGTAATGCTTTTTGATGTCTTTGTATTTTTCTTTGTGATCTTGAAGTTGCCTCATCATAATTGCTTTCTATTATTGATAAGATTGAGACATATCTGATAAATTTCTCTGATTTTCAGCTAAAGTTCTGTTTAAGACGGTAAACTCTTCTTCTTTCTGAATAATTGTTTTTTATTTCTAACGAATTACTGCTTCATACTTTTTGATGGTCTCTTCTTTTTCTTGTTCTTTAGCTTAGGTTGTTTACTAACTATTTCTCAATAATAGTTTTTTATAATCCTCTTTCATTGTTTTCATTTATCGCTCATACTTCAGTTGGCACTTCTTTAATTCTTCAGATAAAGTAAGAATTTACTTTTACAAATGTATATTAATCTCACTGAATTATTTTTATTTTGCAGACAGCTCCATCTTTAAACCATTATTTTGCCTTTATAACTCTATTAATTTCTTCTGAGCTTGATTTAACTTTGCGAATATGTCCATCGACCATTACCCTCCTTCCTGGCTTTGATTATTTTTTTCGTTTTTTTGATCAGCCACTGTCTTCCTTAACTAATTTTAAAGTTGCTCCATATGAGTTTTTAAGCTTTTCATATTTTTCTCATAATCGATCTGTTTTTCCTTCAAATACTCATTCTCCTCTTCCAATCTGATTATTTTTTCCTACAAGATGTTGTTTTCATTTTTAATGACTGCTAGCTCCGCTTGTTGTTTTTATTTAATCAACATGAGATTATTTAGTTTTGCTATATTATCCCTAGCTTACTTGTCTTCCCTGCCTTTAGATTGCATAAACTCAAAGACTGTATGCTCCAAATTTTCCTTCTCATTTTGATGCTTAGCTATAACATTTCTCAATATTCTAATATTTTAATCATATTTTTAGCTTTCATCTCTCAATTTTGATTGAATGCGACCGTTTTATTTTTATAATAATATTTTTTCTTGCTCGTATTGATCTTTTCTTTAGCTTAATTAATCACGCAGCTTTTTTAATTACTTTTTCATGTCTTCATTTTACTTTAAAAGCAAACGTTCAATTTTCTTTGTTGATCTTTAGTCCTCTGATGTTTACTCCGATAGTTTCTTAAGAATTTATCTCTTTTAGTTATCTAATGATCTCACTTCTTATCTTAAAGACTCACATTACAAACACTTTTGTTCTTTGCCCAGTAAAATATTAGCAGTTTGCTTTTGCCGAAGGTAATCAATGGTCTTCGCTTGCTCTTCGATTTTATTTTATCGCTATGTGACGTATATTTCAGAAAATAATTCATTAATGCGTAATAAAAGGTAATCTTTGTTTTACAAGATCTTAAGAGTGTCGATTGCTTAATCTTGAAGGCATGCCTCCAATATTTTTCGATAGGAAAGGTTTAAAAATTATGAGTAGGTTGCGTAATCTGTCATTTCTGAAATTTAAATATTATCTTATTAAAATAAATGCCAGTCCAATTCTAAATAAAAGATCTCTTAATTTTACATAAAATAAATGAAAATATCAAGTCCATCATTTGCAGATGGTGTTTCAATCAGGAGATTGATTATATGATTCTATAGATCAGGGCTTAGTTGATTAAAAGCATACTCTTTCACCTCAATTTCTATATTATATTCTTCTATAGATGAAAAAAATCATAAATCAAGAAAGATAGAGACTAGCATTAGACAAGTAAAATGTTAATCTAATGGTTAAATAGACTCTTCCTAACACCTTCAATAAATGTATTTGGGATGTCATTACACTCTAATCTGCAGGTTAATTTTTATAAACACAGTTAGAAATTATGAGAACTTTGCTTGCTGACTACCAACTATTCTCTCTTTTTTTCACTACCTTTTACAATAATCACGAGCGAATTAACAACTGGTATCTTTTGGCGCATGAAAATAAGCAGGAAATCAAGCAGTATGTCTTTAAATCCCTTCTGAGCAAAGACTACAAATAATATCGATTTCAGATGAAAGATAAAGAATTAAAAAAACATGTTTTTAAGAATACTGCGATCTCTATAAAATAACAAAAATAGAATTCATCATTTTAGACAAAACATCAAGAGGGTTTATATAAAAAGAATTTGACCAAGCTGGATTTTAGAAGAAAGAAAGATCCTCGAAAGATCAAAGAGATAGAAAAGTCACTGGAACCTCTTGAGTAAAACAGGACTGTTAAATAAATACAAAAAGAAGATTATCATGAGCTCTTCCTAAAAACATTCTTAGCCTGCGATGGACATAAATACATCTACTATGATTTTCATAAGCATATGAAGGGAAACCAGGAAGCCAATGAATACAACAAGTTTATTAGAGTTCAAAAGCTTCATAAGCCACACAACAGTCTTGCTTTCAAAGTCAATTAAGTAAAATTGAATAGTGGTGAATATTCTCAAAGCCAAAGCTTGAATAATTCTTTTTATTTTCATGAACAGGAGGAGTCTCTATAAAATAATCTGTACAATACATTCACAGTCGATCCTATCGGCTACCTCCAAAAACCAAAAACCAAACTAAGGTAGAAGAATGTCTTTCGTAAAATGCCGAATTGCTTCAAAAGAGCTCAATCGAGCCCCCATGGTTTTAAGGCCCCACTTGTCAATGGTCCAAGAAAGAGTTATATTTGATATCTCTTCATATTTAATAATAGTTTCATTCTTAATCATGAATTCTATTAATTTTTCCAAATAATACAACTATTATCTTTCGAGCACGTTATGATATTTTAACTATAATAGCTAATGTCACAGGAAAAGATTTAATCTTGATGTCCCTCCAGAAGGGATATGTTTTTACCACTTTCACTTTCCCATAGTCTTCCAATTCCATCAAATCCCGTACTCAAGATAAAATCACCCTCCGCATTAAATTTAACCTTTGTTATTTATCTTTGATGGCCTTTGAGAGTTAAGGAGCAAGTTGCAGTGTCAGTGTTGTAAACTCTAACCACTGAATCTGCTGAGCCAGTCACTAACTTGCTGCCTCCCAAGCTAAAATCAATATCGAGGATATCCCCTTAAGCTTAATCAAAAGTTTAAAGTGGCTTACCCATTCCGACATCCCAGATGATGCAAGTTCTATCACTCGAACCTGTCGCGCAAACTTATCCTGTGTATTAAAATTTGCAGCAATTAATCTCTCCATTATGCCCTTCCAATTTAGATATTGCTGTTCCAGTTTTCAAATCCCAGATTATGGCGCGCTTATCAAAGGAGCAGGTGATAGCCTGATCGCCAATGTAGTTATGCTATAAACTTATCACTTCAGCCTCGTGTTACTTTAATTCGTATATACACTTACCTTTTTCGATATCCCACACCCTTGCAGTATTATCAAGGGAAGATGTACTTAAATAGCTACCATTAGGGTTAAACTTAACTGAAGTAACTTCGCCAGTGTGTCCTGTAAAAGATTGAAGAAGCTTGCCGTTTAAACTCCATAGTTTAGCTGAATGATCAAAAGATCCTGTTGCTATTAAATTTATGTCTGAAAAGTGCGAAAATTCTAAGCAAAAGACAGCATTCCTATGTCCTGTGAGAGTGTTAACCAGCAGGCCTGTATTGGTATCCCAAATTTTACAGGTTCTATCATAGCTGGAAGTGGCAAAATAATTTCCGTATTTGCTAAAGCAACAATTAGTCAATGGTTGCTTATGTGTGCTTAGTTTCAAGTGCTGTTTGTAGTTTCTTTTCTTCATCTTATAATGATCCGCTATCTCTTCATATAATGTAAGTTACTTTGGACAGACTTTCTAACTTGGGATTTGAATGGAGTTAACACATTTGGCAACTGGGGCAAAAGAACTTTGTCTACATAGTCATCTATATCAAAGCTGAATACTAAAGCAGGTACTCTTGAAGATTGTTATGGAGAGAGTAGGTATTGAGTTAGGTAATATTCCTTTTTCCATTTTCCTGATATTCAATATTCAAGCCTGGAGGGTAGTATCTGATCTCGATCTTTTTTAAACTCATTGATGATTATAAGCAAGTTTAATATTTCTTGATTGATTTATATCATGATGCAAGATAAATGGCGGCCTTCATTTTCAGAAGAGAAGAGCATTTTCTTTCCACAAAAATAAATAAATGTGATGATAATTTTAATCTCATTCTTATAAACAAATTATGAGTGAGGGAGCCATTTCTACCACGGAGTATATACAGCCCAAGGGAAGACCCATATTTATTGAGAAAAAGATTTGCATTTTAATTCTTTTTATATGGTGGGCTGCTTTCTTTTTAACCAACACTTTCATCTTCGATAAAGACACCATTGTCAAAAAATTTACAAAAGATCTGTTCCACGAAGATGGCACTCCTCTATCTGAAAATAAAAAACATATTGTAAAACAAAAAGGCAAAAAGAACAAGTCTCAATAAACTTCATCGAAAAAATTTTAGAAAACAGCAGCTAAAGTTAAAAAATAACCACAAGCTTAAAAGCTAAAAGGAAAGAAGAAAAAATGATAATTACATTATTTAAATGTGTTATTTAATCGAAAAATCACTGGATTTGGCGAGGAACTATGAAGGGATTTTGAGAACCGAAGGACTGCTTAATTTCACTTTCATAGAGATTAGCATTGCCATCACTATCAGGGTTTGAGATGGCACCAGCATTGGCAACCGCTTTGAAATGACCAGTCTGATTATTGTTGATAGTTTAGCTCTGAAGAATTACTCTTTCACCTCCTTGACTTTGAGTGCTGGGCAAGATTTATACTAAGTTTGACTCCCGACTGATTTATTTTTGTCCTTCCACAACCACTCTTCTGGGTGTATTTTAGTTTGTAGTTTTTTTTTAATTTTTGGGGAAATGCACAATCTTTCTAAATTAAGCCATATTTACTGCTAAACTGGAATATATTGTATTTTCATGTACTATTTCTCCACTGCTACAGTTTAGGTAGTATATTCTTCAATCGCTTGAGGAACATATTGAGTCTCAAATATCTTTTAGTAGTAGGAGATCTTAACTTTTTCAACAGGCATCAAAATAATCTGCTATTGATATTCAATGTAGGTGCGAGTGTAGGGATGATAGGTAATTCTTCTTTCTGTCTCATGGGGTTCTTTTAATCCGGAACGATGACTGTATGCGGGAAATTGAGTTGATCCAATGGCTGCGCTAGATTGTAAAGGATATGCAGATGGAATTGGAACTCCGCTGAAGGAAAAATTACCATTGGGAGCAGTTAAGGGGGCTAATGGCTGGTAATTTTTTGGGATTGCTGCATAGGCATGCGGAGAATTAATACCAGGAAAAGGGGTGACTTGGCTTGTTGTAATAAAGGGAGTGTTAATGGGTTGAGGTCCCAGAGAAATGTTACTTTGTGGCAGAGTAAACTGTTGTGAACTAGCAGGTTTGTTACCCTCCATGTTTTCCGTTTGAATAAGGAAATAATATTATATCAGCATTATTTCTTTTGGAGATTAATTGAATTCAAAAAATGAGTAAGGTAATTGCTGCCAATCCATTATGTGGCTGAGATATTAAAAATAAAAATAGGAATATATCATTTTTTTTATGAGTTTTAGTGCAGTTTAAACGTGATGTCAAGCGCTGTTATGGAAGGAAACGAATTTGTTTCGGGAATTTTCTATTTGGTTAAAGTATAGTCAGAGTTATCCATCTTATTAGAATTATTCGAAATAGCTTCTCTTTTGATCATATATTCTTCCGTATTGTGTTTGGGCTTATACACCTTAAAGCAGGCTTTTAAACAATTTTTAATCCAAGAAGGCCTGAATAGTCAATAAAATACTTATTGTAAGGATTACCAGATATAATCTTCCATCTTTCATTGCAAAACTAGTTTGTAGTTTCGTTACTTGTTGACAGTTTAATGTGAATAAAGATCAAGGCAAACACGAAAATTGAAGCCGGAATCACTAAAGCCACTAAATTACGGAATATTTACATAAAATAGCATTGAAAACGAATGAAACAGGAGCTGAATTAAAGGCAACTCGAGCTATAAACTATATTGTTTGAATGTAAAGCAGGATACTGATGATTCCCATCATTGTGATAAATATCAGATAAAGACGATAGTTTCTCTTACCTATGCACATCCCAAGCCAAGGGCAGTGATGATCTAGTTTTTATACGCAAACATTGCAAATGTAGCAATGAGCTGTTCTTGGAGGGCGATAGATAAAGCATTCATTACAGAAACGTACTTCTACATTATGGGATTTAATGGGAAAAGCATGTTCCCTTTCTATGTAAACTCCTGATAAAACGCACTGCCTTAAAAATGTGGCCTGTAATGGTATATGTTTGGTTTATTCTCTTTAATAGTTCAGCAATATTCTTGGCACAATTCCAGGATCAACGAAGGGGCAGAGCAATACATCAAGAGTTATAATTGCATAACAGATCATGGTTAATACAATTTCAGTAGTATTGCAATATGGAAGCGTGACCACAAAGTATATGATGAGACATGCTTGAAAAAGTAGGAATATGAGCACGTATTTGGCTGGCTGAGAGAGAAAGGTATTAATTCTGCCATAAATATTAAAGAGATTGTCCTCCAACACAAGGTGGACTTATTACTTCTTTTAGGATTAAATCATCAATCAAATACATTTGATAAATTCATAAATTATCATTAACGTACGCCGTATTTTTTCCAATAATCCCTTTCAACTCTTCTATTCTTTGCAATATTTCCCCGAATAGGACTGATGTCAGTCGAAGTGGAATTTGTTTTTGATTAGAATTCAAAATTTTTGCTATATTTATAGCGGGAATTTTGAGTTGAAAGTTAAAATGGTTTTAATGCTGGATAATTTCCATTCCTTTCATTATAATATTCCTAAAGTTGATAAGGTTTGTTAAATATATTTGTCTGTTTTTGTTTTGTTTTCATGTCCATTGTGTGTGTGTTGAGGGTTTTCTTTTGACAAGACGCTGACCTTTGAAATAATTTAGGCTGTTTTTATATGTACTTTACCTTCTTTTTTTTATCTTATGAAACTATACGAGATAATATAATTTTTTTCCCCATTTATGTATCGTATTTATATATTCCTTTTCTTAAATAATCGCAATTAAATTCATTTTTCTCGTTATAAATGGCAAATTTTTAAAGCCCATACATTAGTCGTATCAACTATCTCTAATATGTTACCATTTTATTCAAATTTTGTCCAAGTAAATTCCAATATGTCATAATTTAATTTTTTAAAAACAAGCTTCTTTGTTAGGGTTGTTTCTTTTTGAATTCATCATTGATCTTAGATTTTTATGAGATAGAAAGCGAGGTCTCATTTACAAGAGACCATGCCCTTATTTAAAATCCTTGACTTTTCATTTATTTTAAGCATGATTACTTTTTTTGTTTGATAAATTCTTAAAAATTCTTTGGGCTAATATTAAAAACGTTTTAATTATTTTTTAATCTTTGAATGAGATCTAATAATTTTAAATCTACATCGGCGTAAATCAGCAAAATGTAGTACTCATGTCGAACTTAATTAAGATTGTTTATAATTTTAAAGATTCTTTTATTTTTCAAAAGCACTTCAGTGACAATAAACATAATATTGTTCATCTTTGTTAGGTATTTTTCCTAAACGAGATAAATCTGTTGCAGCTAAAAAATCTTTCTTCTGGGAGCAGGACTATGTTTTTATTATTTTTTAGCAATATTATTTTTATTTGATTCTTTGGCATTGATTTAAATTGGATTATCCCGTATATCTTTCTCTAATCTTTTTGCAACTTGTAATTACTACTTACCAGATTTAGTTTTTGGCTATGATTATTTAGATTTTAATGGAGAAGGAGAAGGAGAGCCTGTGCCAGGTTTCTTTTCGAATAAACAGTTAATTTACTTCTTAGTAAATGATTACTACTTCAAAAATTATTGTTTTTCGGGCATTTTTGCTTATTTTTACATTTTTGCCTTTTATATAAAAGAAAAATCTTATCCTATCTATCTATCACTGGCCTTAGAGACTTATTTGTTAATTAATTAAACTTATTTTTTTTTGTAAAAATTATTTTATAGACTATCCTTCATTTATGATGACCTTTCATATTCGTAAGAATAAATCTTACTTCTTTACATATATTCATTCGACTATCTGATGAATTTACCAATGAATTTAGATTTAGAATCCTATTTCATCTAGTTATGATTGTAAAATTTTGAGTTTTGGGCCATATTTATCTTGCTACTTAAGGGCCCCAAGTAAGGATCTTTACTGTTAGTGATCAAAGGATGATGATAAATTTATTTCCAATTTATTCTATCCTCAGCCTCCACAGTCAAACATCTTCTAATAAAATCTTGAGCATCTTCAGATACATCATGTTTTGTGAAATCTATCTCATTCATCAAAGCTTTCTCTAAAATTTATATTTGTCCTCTTCCTCTAAAAGGATAATCTCCGAATAATAGTTGGTAAAACACCACTCCTAATGACCAAATATCGACCTTAAAATCATAAGGTTCTAATCGCATGACTTCAGGAGCCATAGTATAATTACTTCCAAGTTTTGAAGTGGCCATTTAGAACTCCATCAACTGCCTCCCAAACCCTAAATCAGCAATTTTGCAAACTTTATTATGCAGGAGCACGTTTTCAATCTTAAAATCTCTGTGCATAGCTCGAACCTAATGAAGACCGTGAAATCCATTTAACATTTGTTTTAGGTATCCGACAGCTATCGTTTCAGGAATGCATGTTTCTTGAGTGAGAAGACTTCCAAGATCACCACCATTGCAAAACTCCATTACCATGAATGTATGATTTTTGTGTGAGAATTAGTCAAATATTTTGATGACATTTTAATTGTTACACTCCCTCAAGATAGTTATTTCAGCCCTGATGAGTTCCTCGAGTTTAGGGGTCTTTTTAAATTTTATTTCGGATGTGATTTTTACTGCATATTTAACTCCAGTTTCCATATCCTCACACGAGTAAACATCCGACCAGTTACCCTGCCCAATGAGTTTCTCAATTTAATACTTACCAATTATGGTTCCTGCAAAAGTACTTTCCATCTAAAAAAGTATAAATAAAAATAATGAGGCGTACTACTTATAAGATCCTCTTGATCAATACTAATTTAATCTAAATCAAAAATTATAAAGATTATATAAGCTCCATTTATGCATGATTTGGTAATGATTAAATTATGTTCGAGCATTTGAATGATATTAAACTTTTTAATTACGATTATAATTGATAAGAATGCTGTCAAAGTTGATCCATCTCAACTATACCTTTAGTCGTAGTCGACTCAGAAAAGGACCAGTCCTCGACAAACAACTCAAAGATTTAACTCAAACCTACATTATCAAAGGCCAAATGAAAACAGCGAGATAGAAGTTTTAGAAATCTAACATCGATTAAACTTTTACCGAAGTCTTAAAGCAAGCTAAACCAAAACTCAAGGTTCGTTTTAAAGTTGATACAATAAAACTAAGCAAAGTACTATTCATTAGATTTAGGATTTAAAGTAAAAGATTAAGTTAAAAATAAATCCATAGATGCTATCTCCAGCCGGCCCGAAAAAGGATGACCTTAAGTTTTTAAATCAAAGTAAATCATATCTAAACGATCAAACCGCGGAGATCGAATTTTAATAAAAATTTCAGAGAGAGTTATTTATGAAAAAATAAACTGCTCGTATGATTAAGAAGGAGGATAATAATTATAAAAACTTTTTGCCAGAAAACAAAGATAATGAGTACAATACCTACTTGGAAGCAAAAAGAAAACTTAAAAATAGTAGAATTGAAAGCATGATGAACTATAAAAGGAATAATGAGGAGTTAAAGCTTCTTATTGAGTCCGGACTAATGGAATAACCTTAAAATTTAAAGATTCTTATCAACAAAATGAACGGATAACCCAATACATCACAAATTTAGGCTGAGCAGAAAGATATTCATCAAATCGAATTTAAGCAACTGTCGACCAATACAAATTATTTGGAAGAAATCTTAACTAAATAGCTTAACGAATAGTAAACTATGATATCCAAAGTAGATGGTCCTGAACAACTGCGGGATTATGGCAAAATTGAGTAATTTATGTCAATGTACAATTAAAGTACCGAAGAATAAAAAAAGAAATCGACTGAGGATGTCAATCTTCTGCTGAGTGTTCGATAATATGAGCGCAATCTTTTTCTTTCCCGTTATGATCAAATAAATTTCCGTTTCAGGGGGCGAGTTTAATTCGATTACTTCAAATAGCCAGAACTTCTATCATACCTTAAGCATTAAAAAATATAGCCTAAATAACTATTGTCGATATTTGACCAAAACAAATAGGCTTTGAATAGATTTAATGTGCCCATCATTACTCCTGCAGTAATGTCCAGAATATACTCAAGGACTTCCACTTATAAATTCAGTTAAACTGATTAAAATAATCATATCAATATGCTTAATGATCCCGTCTTTAAGAAACTCTAGAAAAGTCTATTTAGAGAGCTGGATAAGATCAGCGATTAACTTTTTTGTGATACAGTATGGGCTTACTCAAAGAATCATGAGCTCGAAGAAGGGATACTTAATGTGCGAGTGTCCGATGCTATTCAGAGGGTCATTTTTAATTAAATTCCCGAGCGGATCAATCGACTAAGATAAGTGGATCTCGGTTTGCTAATGAGAAGTCTAATAAAACTTAATCTTCTCAACAACTAAAATTATACATAAAAATGGCCTTAGATAGTATAATCTCTTTAGCATCGGTTACCCCTTATGAAAGAGTCTTATGAATACGAATCAGTGATGGAATTTATAACCCTGGTTCCTGAAACTGCGAAAAGCATTAACTTAATAGCTAATAACATTGGTTTCTTCAAAAAATACTAATGGTAATCTAAGTAGACTCTAATGACCTTTTTGAGGGTCTCTTCAGCCTTGATTTCGAATAGTCAAATGATTGACTCTTTAGAGCATAATAAAACCTTCATTCTACTAAAAGAGATCATTAATGCAAAAATTTAAAATATAAAGCCAATAATTTCAACCTTTAACATTAATGTACTTGTCATCTAATGCAGGAAATGCCTAAAATGATCCTAATTTATGAAGAACTCAATAAATACCCGATGGGTCCTGAAGTTCCTACTATTCTCATGAACATTTCAAAAAAATAAATTGTCAATTGTATTCACACACAAAAGAATAAACTCTATCAATATACTATTTCTAGTGTTATTGCAACTCTTTCAGCCTTTGACTATTTTTATAGCCTCTTAAAAAAGAAATCTAAATATATTGACAGGGACGAATTGGTAATTCCATTTCAAAATAAGAATATAATGAAAATTATACCTTTTAGGCATCTTTTGCCAGGTAGAGTATTTCCTTTTAACTCTAAACTGTATTTTGTTTATCATGAACTTGCAAGATTACTCTAAAAATAAAGTTTTATGCTATCCAATCGATCAATAGCGGATAGTTTGCTGGGTTTGAGCATGGTTCAATATAAAAATGAGGGGATATTCGACTCAATGACTTATAGGATATTCTAAAAGATATAAAAATAGCAAGGGGAAAGGGGAGTATCGACATTATCACCAAATGAAGTGACAGAACTCATAAAAGTAATTGGCAGTTATTCTCTTCAAAGACGTAGTACTAATTTAATAGAATAAATCTATGATTGCATCCTTAGCAAAGGAAAAACCCATTTCAAATCTGTTCAGCTTAACTTTCTTATCAAGTTTTTCGGAGCATACATAAATCTCTTTACTCTTCCTACCGAATAGCCTCGCAAATAAAGCGAACATTACGATATCTTGATGTAAAAATGGACCAGAAATAAATCAACTATTCATATCTTTTTGTACAGTTATCGACACTACTTTAAATAGTTGTTATCTAAGCTGGAAAGTTAATAAATCATGACTGTATATTTAATCAGCAGCCTCCTTCTGAATAATGTTAGTCGAATTTTGTAAACAAATTAGCAATGCAAAAAAGAATTCACAGAAATTCATAATTCTCTTAAAAGAAATACTGTTGAATTAATCAATTTGGTCAATTAAATTCCAGTTGATAAGTTATAGATTGGGTACAAATTTGCACTTAGTCTCTGTCTGGAAATGAATAAAGCTGACATTGAATAGGAACAAATCATCAACAGTCTAAATTTAAACCATTTTAAAACAATTTAATAAGAATTCTACGATAAATATATTAAAGATATTCTCAATCACGAGCAAAACGTAGGAACAAGTATTTCTTACACAAATGCTTACGCAAAAATATTAAATCAGCTAAAACAGCAATACGCCGACAATCTCTAAAATATCAAACAAAAGACATGGAGAATAGAAATAGAGGATCATAAGATTGTATATTTTTTAGCAACATACGAACATCTTATGTCTAAAAATGACTAGAGTGGTATTTCACTAGGATTGTTCGGATTGTGGAGGATTTATGCTCAAATATACCGCAGAAAGGGATGGAAATTCTAGTTAATATGCACCCACCTTGAGGAATGATAAATGTATAATGTAGTTAGCTAATCATTAAATAATTAAAATAATTGTTATGGTTAAATCTTCAATTCTGATTTGGATTCAATATATCGGTTATTCGAAATAAGCAGACCTGTATCTCATTTCTTTATTGTTAGTTGCTGTTTTAAGACTATAACACTTGAACTCTTAGTTAAAGACCATTTCTTAGCTTAGTTAGGATATCATTAAATTAGCTTATTAACTATTCCATGTTCATGAGCAAATGTATCTTTAGGTTCAATTTAGCGATGACCTGTCGCCAGTAAAAAGCAAAACTGAGAATATGACCGATGTAATCTATACTGATTTTAGGTTCCAGTCTTCTCAACTCTTCAAAAAGAAGAGATGTTGATTTAATAATAATGGTTTTGCTGCATTTAAAATTCAATAATTTTCGATAAAGGGAAATTAGATGCCCTTTAAAACTCAGATTGCAGTGCTTGTGTATTAATTTTGACAGAATCCTTTCCTTTTGTTTTGCCTCCAAAAACATCATATTACAGAATACATTGTTGATTATTTTATAGAGTTCTTACTGAGGATTAATGGCTCCCAGATAAATATTCAATTTTTCAATAAGTTGTTCAATTAATTCGAAATGGTCAATAACGAAGATATAATTATTTTTTTACATCAGCTGGTCTGCGATATATCTTATGGAAGAGTCGATAAATTAGCATTATAACTTTATTAATTGAGAAGGTTCGGATAGATTACTAACTAGAGTCTTATTTATTGTGGAAATGATTACTATAGTCACTATTTTGGTTGAATATACTGCCGAATCAAAAGAGAGCTATTTTGTTGCAGTTTCATTAAGCAAGCAACGTGTGAACAAGATAGTAGGTTCATAATTTACAAGGTCTATGGAAAATTTCCCAATAAATTGTTTAGGAATATCTTATAAAATAGACTTTATCTAATATTTTTGAAGCAAAGCTGCAAGACTTTAATGCGAGTTAACTATTAGTAAATCTCTAACTACTTCGGTTATTAAGTCTATAACTTGTTGAATATATTTACTATTTACTGTATACTTCCAACTCCAAAATACGTGAAGCAACCGTATCTTAGACTCCATTGTGATTTATAACAATTTAATTTTGTTTGCCTATTCAAATTATTCAACTTCGATCAATAATGCATTGCTAACCTAATTGAGTTCATGATAAAGTAAGATTAAATCTTAAATTGTGGGATCAAATAAAAGCGAACCTAAGAAATGAATGCAAGTCAAGATGACATATTTCGCAAACATTGAATTTTTAATTTTATGTATAAGACTACGCAAGATTATGACCAAGTATTTTGGTGAAGAATGTCCCACAATTTGACCAATTATCAGCTATATCAACTGATAGCATGGCTTAAAAGTGAGTTTAGGTGCCAAAGCAAGGGCAACAATATACAGCCATTCTTAGTACTCGTCCTCATCCGTAATGAGAGTAGAGGTGTAAACCTTTTTTATTCTATCAATTAATTAATCTGTTTTGTCTATCTCCTGAACTATAAAAATAGCTGTTTCATATGACTTGCTTTATAGGGTTGAGATAAGATTTTGCCATTTTTTGTCAATCTATGGATGATATTATTGCATTTATATTAATAGTATAAATAGATCAACATAAATCAATTAAACGTGGCTAAGTACTCAATATACATCTGAATATTATGAATTGACAGCAAGATTTTGGCATTGAGTTCATAACAAGAGATTAGATGAGCAATATATGATTAACTGTGCCTTGTGCAACTATAGCATTTGCATGTTTTATCCAGAGGTGACAGGTCTGTGCTCAAAACTGGTATTTTTTCATAATAAGTTCCGTCCTACTTGCGAATCAAAGCTTTTTACTTTTCTGCTAAAAAGAATGGATAATTAACTTCAAAGATTGAAATCCCAAATTTGAGACCATGATTAATATCTTCAATCTTTCCCATGCCTGCTAATGACAAAATAAATTTTCGATCAGTAATTTGATTCAATCTTTGATGGATAGTGTTGTATACAAGCTACCTCTCTTATAAAGTTTAACTTTCTGCCATATCGCAAATAACAAAGCCATCAACTTTAAAGTCCAATATCTGCTATAAGCTTCGGTTAAGCAAACTTAAATTTTTGCCTCCATGGATAGCTCCTAATATCTTTGTGTTGTCATGAGAATCTTAAATAAATTTACTTTTTTGTAGATAGGTTGTGGTTTTAAGGATTGCTCTTTTATGACTTTTGTTTGATTAAGAAGAGTGACCCTTTTGTAAGGCAGGATATTATGTCAAAGTTACAAGATATTATGGATGAATTAATCTTGCAATTTCATCATAGTCTTAGGCTGAAAAGGCTGTATATCCTTTGCTGCATTTGATTTTGACAACACTACCCTTTTCACAGCCTGTCATGCATTCCTATTTATAGAAGTCATAAGGTGTTAGATATGTAATCATGCTTTCAGGGAAACCTAAAAATTTCTTAAAGGTCATTCCTTCAGGTAAATTTTTGAAAGTTTACTTATGATCATAGAAATCACCAACTGAAAGCTGAATGCCTGGTAGAGGAGGTAGATGACATGGAGTTAGATTGAAGATTGTTCCATGTCTTGTGCCAAAAACAAGTAATGGCTTTACTTTTGCTTAGAACATATCTATTGTTAATAAAGTTGATAAGGCCACATTTAAAGTTAATATCTTTTATGCTTTATCAATCAACTATGATTTGAATGATAATTATATATCAAGACGTAAAGAATGAAATAATTAGATTGATGACTGGGGCTTATTTTATTTAAATTGCATAGATTATTTTATTTCTAATGAAACAAAGTAAACCGAAAGAGGAACCTTTCTACGTCAAGCGTATCAGATTAAAAAGATCCATTATTAAAACTCATTAAATCCTCGATACAATTTCAGCCTACGACTCTAAAAAATATAACACTATTACTTAATCAGTACGTCACTAATTTGACAATCACGAAAATACCAAAAAAGTAACAGTAGATCATCTATCTGTTGATGAAAGTGATCTCTTTGCCAATAAAGGAAATCGATTCAATTTGAGGCAGATGAAAAATTTGCTAAAGCTATGTCAATCGAGAAAGTAAAAAGAAGCCGAGTATTAGATGAATGTGGCTGGACTTTAAGTTAGACGTATCTATGCAGATCCTGAGCACTGGAAGAATCCCAGCGCCTTTGAGGAAAGCTAAATGCGAAATAGAAGTTCACAACATATGAAAAGTAAGAAGTTAAATTTGCTAATGCTAAGTAAAGAATCCTCAAGTGATGTGACTGCCCATAAAAAATCCTTTTACGCAGACAAACTGGCAGTTTCAAACCAAAACATTAAAGAGGATCAATTTGATTAAATTGAATAAAAATGTTTTACTTCTTGTTCTCCAAGTCGCAAAAACAAATCATACCTCTATGAAAGAATGGCTGGTAGCGAAAAGAAGACGAGGGATAAATCAAATCAGATTTATGAAAAACGAATACAGAGCTATACTGATTTTTTGTGGAAAGTAATGCTTGCTCATAATGTTTATTTGAATATGGACCTAAAAGGAGATTTTATTCCTCATAACAAACTTAAAGCTTATGTGGGGCATGGAAACAATTGCAATATGATCAAGGGACTGCTCAAGAGAAGATTTTGGTGGGCGATAACAGATGAGTATACTGAAGACTGCTTATTTGTGTGGACTCAAATCAAAGTTGGTAAAATTTACGAACGGCAGTAGCCTGCTAAACCTAATATAGTAAAATATATTAGAAAAGATGATCTTTAAGAACGCACGACTATGATTTAAACGAGCCATAGCAGCATCAAGCGAAAAACCGGGCAGAGTCTAACTCAGTCAATCCAAAAAGCTAACCGTGAAGATTTTTCCAAGTAGTACGAGTTTAATTTAAAGATATGGAGCAAATAGGATTACCTTATATTGAAGGACTATTTTTTAAAACTGTAGTTTGCATCGAAACTGAAGAAATAAGTTTCATATGGTATTATTAAAGACATTTCTTTCCTTACTCGAACAGCAGAAATAAAGAAAAGATACAAATAGCTTCAAATAATTAAGGATAATATTATTTTGGAAGACAGAAACGATTAAATCTCGCATAACTACTATACAGTTCGACCCTTAGTGCATAATCACTTGCAAAACAACTTCTTTTTGGGCAACAAAAAGGCATTATTTTATAATCTGCAAGACTATTATACAAAAATAGGAGACGATGTCTTTAACTATCTGCCTTTGACCTTTCATATCAAAGAAGGCCTCAAAGATACATAATATAAAAGATTCTTACAGTTTTATTAAAATCGCGCCAAACTCATTAAGAAAGAGGATTAAAATCAATAAATATAAAGCAGATCAAAAACTAGAAATATTTGGATTGTTAAACCAGGGTAAAATTCGAACCAAGGCAGAGGAATCACTGTTATTGATTAAATATACGAATTAAACAACATCATTAAAGCAAGCTAGCAAAAAAATAAAAAGACTAAAGCTAGACCTTAGCCTAGAACCTTTATAGTTCAGCTTTACATGGATAGACCCTTTCTCTATAATGACCGCAAATTTGATATTCGTCACTATATGCTCATCACTAATCTATACGGAGTCACAAGGGCCTATTGGTACGAAGAAGGCTATATCCGTACATCAGCCTATTAATTCAATATTCATATTTTTTAGCCCGAGATTCATTTGACTAATGATGCTATCCAAAAGAATTATCCAGAATATGGGAGATATGAGCCTGCTAATAAAATTTCATATGCCTAGTTTCAAAACTACCTTAATATTTATGAAAAAAAGCACAATTTTAAGGAATAGATTTTGCCGAAGATGAAGAAAATGGGAAGAGATGCAGCGAGGAGTGTGTTCACCAAAATAAACCCTAAAAATCTGCTGAATAATTTTGAAATATTTGGCTTGGACTTTATGATTGACAGACATTTTCGACCTTGGTTGATAGAAATAAACACTAATCCTTGCTTAGAGTGTATTTGTCCGCTATTGGACAGAATAATTCCTTATATGGTAGAGCAAGCTCTTAAACTTTCTTTGGATATTGTATATCCTCCTCCTGCTCATTACCCGAATACCTGCCGCCACTTTGCTCCTTTTATTAGCCTGTAAACATTCAAATACGAGTTAATATTCGACTCACAAAGTGAAGGATAGTAACTATTAAAACTTTATAGTCAAAACAACCAGAACTTGAGTATTAGTTAATTGATATAGTGTCGGACATCGGTGAAATCTAAGAAGACGAATAGTTCAAAGACAACGGTAAAGAGATCAAACTATAAGATTTTACTTGAATAACTTAACTATTACATCATAAAGTCCTCGAAAGTAGTGAGCTATGATCTTTTCAAGCAGGTCTGTCTAACATACTCTTGTTTAGCCCCACTTCCTTCTCGATAATAAAAGATTAAATATATTGACTTTAAGCTTCATCCAAAGAACTACCAAGGGAAAGGTTGTCGCTTTGGTCTTAGAACTGCAGTTTTTTTCTGCGGTTTCCTGATTTTGATTCGTGTGGGGAGAAAAATGTCATAGTTTGATCCATTTAGCTAATTTTTAATGTTTTTTTGTATTTGCTTGCTTTCCTTCTCTTTTCCAATAATTCTTCCTGTATTTTAATACTGCTTGCGATGCTTTTTCTAAAAAAATCAGCTTTTTTATTCGAATGCGCAATATGTTCTTAAATATTTTGATTCTGTAAGGCCATCATCAAATTTTTATTAAGATTCGTTTTGATGCTTTTACATTTTATACTTTTTTCTTCGCTCCCATCTCCATTGCTCTCTTCTAATTCTTCTGTAGAAATAATGCAAGTCTCAATATTACCCAATTCAAGAGCCGCTTTCGGTACTTCTATTATCTTAACAGAGTGATCGCCTTTTTTAGTCTGGCCAACAACTTGTTGATAATGAGAGTTGATATCTTGAGCCTTTTGTTGAAAATATTTGCGTATGTTATTCATATTCATCTCTACTTCATTGATGCATTGTGAGTAATAATCAGTCAATTGCATCATCAATTTAAGCATACTTTTTTAGTTATGAGCTTATTTATAGTTGTTGAGCCTTTGGATCTTGATTAAACTTTTGAAGTAATAGTATCTCTCTTCTAAGTTGATCAACTTGATAAAATCGTTTTCTGTTAAGGCTGGGACTTCCTGATCGCTGTCTATGTCAGGATTATCTTTGGAGTCTCCAAAGTATTACTCTACTCCCCATATCATAATTCACAATAAATATTGACTGCATTCATCAACTTGTGGTATACATTTAATATCATATATAAACTTATAGTTTGCAATCAATGTCCATTTGCTTTAGTTGTACGAATATATTGTAAGACGATGGCTTACTTGTATTTATTTCCTTTGGCATTTAATAACATTTTCATTTCCTCTTCAGAAAGGTCAAAAAGGGCTAATTATTGTTAGGAATGAGATGAGTGTGAAAAGATTCTTCTTCGATTTGTTTTCGTTGTTTACTTTGACTGTTATTTCTCTTTTTATTGATGCTCAAGAATTTATATTTATTTAGAGGTAAGTTTTTTGCCTTTTTCTTTCTTTTTTTATGACTAATTTTTATGTTATGGCAGTTTTATCAATTGGTTAGCACTTCCATATTTTGAGTCAACATTATTTACTGATTTATTTTGTTTATTCACCTATTTTTTTATGTAATTTATATCAATTCCATAATTGTCAAGAACTCTAAATTATTACTCAACTATTATCTTCTATTCCCCAGCCGTGTCATGCGTGATTGGCTTTGTCATAAAAGCTGAAGTATTATTGAGAGGAAATTCATCATTTTTTGTATGATTTTTCGGATCATAAAATTCTTAAAATTACTTAGAATCATATTCAGAACTTTCATGATTTTAATCAAGATCTTTATCATAATCTTCCACTGGAATTCTATCTTCTTGCTTTACTTGAATTTTGTTTTCTTGAGAAAAGCTTTTTTATTGCCATTTTTTATGAGTGGAAGGCTCAAACAAAGGTTAAGGGTCAGGAATCATTTATTTTTCAATAACATTATTCTTTACAGTCGGGTAAAAAGACTATTTCTTGATTTGTAAAACCGATTACTTGATTATTTTATTTGGACTCTTGCTTTTATGTTGATTTTTATTCTTACTTTTGCCATTTTAAATACCGTAAATTAAAATAGATTAAGTATGCTTATTATTTTCTTGATACTGTTTAATTTCTTATAACTTTTAACTATGCTAATTTGATAATAATGGTTTCTTACTGTTTTATACCTTTTGACTTCTACTGACCTTGCTAATAGATAATTCCATGTGAATTGGACTCTTAATTGTAATTTCCTCTTGACCTTGCTTGATGAAAAATTAATTTAAATTGCATATTTTTGTCACATTTTAACGTTTGAATTCGTTAAGCAATGATTATTTTGATTGTTAAATTTAAACTGAATTGTTTTATTCAAATAACGAATGCTTTTCAATCTTATTGTATTTGTCTCCTGAGTTCTGCATTTCTTTTATTGATTCAATTTATATTTGACTTTATTCTTTCAAGAAAATGTTTATCGGAGCTTCCATCTTTTGTTTTGATTTCTTTGATTTTATTGATTTTTCTTATTCATAGTCGAAGGTCTTTTTTAAAGGCGTATTTATTTTAATAATTTATTGCTATTCTGGATGCTTTACTGATGATTCTTTTGATTTTGGCACATACTACATTTTTCGTTTAGTCGATTTTTTTACTTTTTCCTATGAGGTGATACTCTTAACATCTTAAATTTATTGATTTTTCTCAGCAATTTTTGTTTGCTTTCTATTTTTTTGTTTATAGTATGAAGTCACTTGTTTTTGATTCGTCTTAAAATCATCGATAGAAAGTTTCCACGTGGCATAAGATCTGCTTTGTTGATAATAGTGCATAAATTCCATCAAATGATCGATACTAGAATGAGTTGTAACATTCTATTATTTTTCTGATATTTTAAACTAATTATTCATAACTAACAAATGACTATAATATTATGATTTAATCGCAAAGATTATAGATAAATATTTATTCCCCTAATGTAACTTAATTTCAACAACCACAAAAATATATCCAAGTAAATATATATGATTATCAAATTGATGGTTCATTTTAAAATATCTTAATTTGAGCTCATTATATGGATAGAAAAGAGGGATTGACCATTGAACAAATATTATCATCTGTTGAACATTCAGAGGAAGATAATTAATACACTAGTCTAAGAATATCTGAAGACTATCAACCTTATTGCAACAGATACAGCAAGGAAGATGAGTATTAAGAAATCAATCTTTAACTTGAGGATGAAGCAGATCCTACTGCTTGCGATTAATAGCTTTAAATTAAAGAAGAATCTTCGAATGACAAGATAAATTTAATTTTAGAAGAGTCAAAAAAGGATGCATTTAAAAAATGCGTTCATCCATAGGTTGAAATGACGGTTTCACCGTCCTCTGACTTAAATCAGCAATAACCTCTAATAAAATTCAAATCGAAAAGATCAAGTGAAAACATAAAAAAGAAATTGTCTTTAAAGAAAGAAACAGATGAATTTTCGAAAAAGTATGATGATATCTTCGACGAAATATTTTTTAATTCAAAATCAAAAGAAACAAAAAAATCGGACTAAAAAGTTTAAATTCCATCTTTCACTGCTATTCATGAAGATAGTTTAGCAAAATCAAATGCCAGCGCTAATATTGGTAAAGTGAATTAAAAAGTTGAAAATATAATTCCAGTAGTGGTCAAGGAATAGCTAAATAAGGTTTAAAAAATACCAAAGATTGTAATTAATTACTAGCCAATGATTACCATTAACATTAAACCTCCAATCTAAGCAAAAGAAACAAAGGCTTTTTAGGTTATCTAAGAACTCAAAGCACCAATACAAGTTTCTCCAAAAACTCAAATAAAGTTCTCTTATGGAAAAACTATTAATTTTTCAATTCCTCCAAAGAAATAACGGTTAATCTTGGAATTCATTGATTTTAATGAAAGTTAATAAATGAGATTGCCTTTGTTTCTGAGAAACCTTCGAAATACAACAAACAACTATCCTAATTTTCATAACTCAAACGTATTTACAAAATAAAATTGTTAAACATTTAATACTGACATTTATGCTAATTATATTGAGTGTAAGCTTGCCATAAATTCTCTAAAAGAATATCATTTGAAGATTCATGAGCTTGTCAAAAACATTAGAACTCTTTACAAAAAACTCTCTTAAAATATTTTAATACATAAATCTTCAGAAGATCAATAGCTCTTAATATTTTTTTTATCGGAGTAATGGCAAAATTATATTAAATGTTTTGAACTCAAACAAATACAACCTCATACAGTTTTTATCAAACGACCATTTATTGAGTTATCATTTTTTACATCTTTGCAAAATTATGAATAAATAATTTATACATTACTAGCTTAGCCCAATATTTTAAATCATTAAAATCCAGAGTCTGTTAAGGATTATATGAATGCGAGAGATAAAATGTGGGCTATATAAAAAAATCTTCGAATGATGTCTGAGGAACTGTATCTTTATGCATTGAAAAGTCTAACTATACCTGGACACATTCAATAATCATATAATCTGTTAAAAAAACAATCAAATAAAGAGATTAAAGCGATTGAGAAGGAGAAAGATATTTTAATAGAAAGATTTCTGTTTTTGCAATAAAAAAAAGATGTCTTTAGTACTTCTTGGCTAGGAAATCTTACTATTAGCACTTTAGTATCGAATTTAAAATGATTAAAATATGCGATAATTGTCATATCTACTAAATTAGTCATAAATTCTTGTTAAATAAGTATAAATATTTCTTTATAAAA
>Ga0302186_10000881_pt1 | contig 26086 bp, 13 predicted proteins | sample II_Bog_E1_2_FD_198782 | JGI IMG/M metagenome (GOLD analysis project Ga0302186, IMG submission 198782) | Peat permafrost microbial communities from Stordalen Mire near Abisko, Sweden - II_Bog_E1_1 | ecosystem: Environmental > Terrestrial > Soil > Wetlands > Peat | place: Sweden: Abisko...
AAAAAAAAATTCCTGAATTAGGAAAATTTATTAATTTTTTTTTAAATTGATTAGAAATAAATAATTTATTTTTAATTATTGTTAAAAAAAATAAATATTTTATCTGGGGAGTCGAACTCCGAAAAATAGTTCAAAGAAATTTATTACTTTTGTCATTTTTAAAGTTTTCCCATAGGTTTTGATTTTGACACTCCAAGCTTCCTACATTTTTTTGTTGTTCGTTTCCCTTTCTTCCATTTTCGTGCAAAACTTATAGAACTCTCTCGCGATCCTCCACATCGAATATCCAGGCATCAGAATCCAGAACGAATTCGGCACAAAAAAAATTCCTATCAGTTCCTCGACTGGCATCTTATAATCAATAAAGGCCTCATCATATGCAAAATACAAGAAAGTCTTCCAAAACGTGAATGAAGACACTGCAAAAGCCATAAAAGCGCCGATAATTTGCCCTTGCCGTCCCTTCCGCATCAAAATCAATAGAGAGGAAAAGGCCAGAATTGACTCAAAACAGTTGAACCATGATTGGAAATACAGGAAACGATCTTTTGGATTGCTATAAAGAGTGTCCAATTGTATATATTTGGCATAGGGCCAATAATAAGAGTGAAGAGAACCTCCTGGAAGTGTCTCGGGACGTAACAAGACAAATGTGTAGTCCCAAGTCACTATTATCGAAGAGATAAGTAGCCAGATTCGGACACTTAAAGGAACGAACATCAGAAGATTCTTTTGTTTTAATTTAATTTAAATAAATAAATAAAAGTTCTAGGAGAAAAAATCGAATTTTGCATAAGGACTAGACTTTCTTTTTCTTCAAGGGTTTCTCAGACTATTCTATCAGCTTCCTTGTTTTTTTGATGTCTTCTACCAATTTCAGCTTAGCCTTGAAACACTCGCAATACCGCTTCAAGCAATGCAATTTTTTGCAATCGCAGCCTTTTTTTTTCGCCCTTTTTCTTCTTTTTTGATGCTGCTGGGTTTTTCATTAAAAAAGCTTTGTATGCTCGATCCCTTTTCTTCTGATTATTTGTTCCGTCTCTATTAGCGCAATCTAAACAATTTCAATTGTCTTGGCCGAAATTGTTAGCTGAAAAGAATTCACAGTCGAGTTTCAGACATCTTGACTTCTTGCATTTGCACCCTGAGTTTGCAGATAATTTAGCTGTTTTTGATGGGGATTTCTGATGAATAGCCCTATTTACTTCGTTTAAAAAATCTTTCCCCTTGTTTTCTTTGCTTTCTCCATAGGCTGAGCCAACTTCACTAGTAACTTCGTCCACTATTTTTTCGCTTTCTAAAGGAGATGTTGGTGTTTGAGGGTAGTTTAAGGGTGTTAATAGGATTAAGGATCTTTCTGAACTCGAAGCTATTAATATTACCAAGCCTAATATTATAATTGTTAGTGGGCCCAACATTATTGTTATTATGAATATTCATTGGCCTGAAGAACTTCTCAAGATTAGTGTTATTTAGGCTTGTTTCTGGCTTTATAAAGTCAAGACTCTGGGCCTTTTTCTTTTGAAAGGGACTCAAAGCATTGTTTTCATTTGATTGATCTTCTCAAAGAGATCCCTATTACATTGCATTTACCTCCTTGGTTTTTTCCATGATTATTTCGATATCTAACACTTCTTCTGAGAAAAGACCACGGGATATTTAAAGCAACTTTATGACAATAATTTACTTGGGATTTGATGGCGGGAGTGGTTTTTGAAAGATGTCAGGAATTACGAGGAGGGATGGCTGGAGATAAAGGCAGAAGCTCATCAGCACAGAACTTTTTAAAAAAGCCGGAGAACGGTTTTGAGTCTTTAAGAGAAGAGAAATAAAGGACTTGTGGGTCGGCATTTTTTTATAAGGTAAAAATCTTGATCCCCTTCATAAGTTTTTTTAATTTTATATGGTTTTTTATTTTTTTTTTTTTTTTTTTTTTATTCAAATTAAAATTAATATTTTAATTTCAACAAAAATAATCTCCAAAATTAGTTTTTTTAAAAAATTTAAAATTTTAAAAAATTTTGTTTAAAAAAAATTCATTTTTGATTTTTTAAAAAGAAATATTTTTTGAAAATCTATTATATGACAAGATAGATCAGAATTTTTATAAATATTTAAGTCCGAAAATCATATTTGTAAAAAAAATTAAAAAAAATTGAACTTATGGAAACAGCAAAACCTGAAAAAACCCTGAATTTCAGATTTAATCAAGAGGATGAAAGTTTTGAAATCAAAATGAAGAAGAAAGCAAAAGAAAAATCTGAAGAATTGTATATTTCCATGGAAAATGATGAAAATGAATTTTGGGATTTTAGTTGTTCTCAACAATATTTGCTCGAATTGGACCCGATCTTCAAGAAATTCCCTGATTTGTCAGATGTGATGGACATAATAATGGAAAATGGTGAGTCAGGAGCTCTGCAAATTGAACGAAAAGGGGAAAACGCTAATTTCATTTTCAAGGTGAAGTTCATAAAAGCTGAATCCATTATCAAATTTAACTTTCAAAAAAGAACGAGAGATGGTGAAAACCCTTTAGCAGTGGAATTGAGGAATTTAAGAAAGGAAATAGAATTATTGAAACAGAACAAAAAAATACCAGTGATTAATTATATTGGTGTATTGAACAACAATGAGATCGTTTCTGGGGAATTAACATTGAAAACAACAATGAATGTAATTTTTCATTTATTCATTGGAATGAAAACCACTTATGGTAACAATGCAGAAGAATCATTGGCTTTACAAATTAAAAATGAGAAATCTAAGGAGGAGGAAAAAGAAAAAGTGATTTATAAAACATGGATTGGGACATATCAAAGCGGTAGCGGTTATCATGACTCGAAAAATGTGAATATAATGTTCGGCGAAAAGCTTTTTCAAGGAAAAAACACAATCAAATTGAAGAAAAATGGCATTGGCTCACAGATTTATACTTTGTATTTAATTGCAGAGTTTTAAAAAATGATGGGAGATGATAGGGATCAGGAAAAAATTAATTTAAAGAAAAAAAATAATGAAAAAAATGGGAAAAAAAAAAATCTTTTATATTTTTTTATAAAGTACTTGAAAAAAGACAGAATTAAACAGAAATTAATGGTTTTTTCATATCAGAGAAAAAGAAATAAAATACAAAAATTTTATAAAATCTCGAATGGAAGGCAATAAAAATGAGAAAGTTTGGACATTCAAATATATTCAAGACGAAGATTCTTTCGAAATCAGAATCAAAAAAGTCATAGCTGTCAAATCGGAAGAATTGCATATTACAATGGAAAATGAAAAAAATGATATTTGGGAGTTCTCATGTTCACAACAATTCTTGTTAGAATTGGACCCAATATTCAAGAAGTTTCTGGATTTATCTGATATAATTGAGATTATTCTTGAAAATGGAGAATCCAAAAGCTTAAGAATCGACACCATAGGTTTAGGTGATAAAGCAGATTTCTATTTTAAAGTCAAGTTTATTAAAACTGAAGCTATGGTTAAATTTCGCTTCAAAAAGACTAATAGCCAGACTGATGAAAATCCTTTGCTTTCAGAACTGATGACTTTAAGAAAACAATTGCAAGTATTAAAATTGAAGAAGAAAATACCTGTTATAAATCATGTTGGCAATTTGAAAAAAAGTAAAAATTTTACGGGTGATTTGTCTTTGGAATCTGATATGATAGCGACTTTCTATCTCTTTATTGATTATAAGATAATGAATGGCACTAATATGGAAGAAACCCTAAGTCTTGAAATTACAAATTCGGAGAAAAAACAAAATTTCAAAGATAATAATGATAAAATAATTTTCAAAACATGGCAGGGAGTATACCAAAGCGGAAGTGGCTACCATGATTCCAAAAATTTCAATCTTATCTTTATGGAGAAACTCTTGAAGGGGAAAAATAGAATAACTCTGAAAAAAAATGGAGCCAAATCATCGATTTACACATTATATTTAATTGCCGAACTTGAGAAAGTAGGGGGAATTTAAAATATATTTAAAAAATAGTTTGAGTTCAAAAACACAAAATAAGAAAATTTACAATTTTGTCATAAAAAATGTAAGAATCGCTCCCAAATAATTTGGTTTTTTTTTAGAAAAAACGGATTAAAATGACTTTTCAAACAAAAAACGTCTATTTTTACCCCTTAAAATGCTTAAATCATCATTGAAACTTAAAAATTCATTAAAATGAGAAAATCCAAGTTTCAAGGTGTTGAAACAAAGGTGGGAGAATCGGAAAAGGCCTCTCAAAACAGTGAAAATATATCCGAATCAGAAGGAGGATACTATTTTAATGAAGGTGAAGAAGCAATCATGTATTCTTCTCAAGGGAACCCGGAACCAGATGAATTCAACGAAAATGATTCTTTAATAGAAGCCCCAATAAATCGGACGATTAGCCCGAGTCCGCTTTCAGGTTTAAAAAAATCGGGATTTGCCTCGAAAAAATACGAGATTTATCACTCTTATGATTTTGGGAGAGGAATGGCTCAATTAAATGAGGAAGAGAAAGGCTTAAATCCCAAATATGAAAAATCCATTATCAAAAGGAAGTTTCAAAACAGATTAAATGTTCGGTATTGTTGCGCCTTTTTTATTCCTTTAGTGCTTATTGGGATAATTTTGGCTTTGTATCAGGCGAGCAGATCACAAGATGAATTTTCATATCCAATTAATGACAATACAAAAGTATTCATAGAAATGAACAGATGCCTCCTATATTTGAATGAGCAAATGCAAGATAATGATGAGGTATTTGGATATTATTATTTATCTTATGGTCTGGGAGCAATTTTCAATAGTGATGAACAACAGCCGTCGTTTTCTTCAAATTTTGACTCTAATAAAAATGAATTGAACATTTCCGTCCTTTCATATAATCAAAATACAAGGAGCTGCAACATTCATTTACATATGCCTTCAGCAATCAATGTGGCAAATCTGGCTGTTGTTTGCCATACATCATGTCTAATAGTTCAAGAATATAATGTTTTGAAGGCTCAATCCTTAGAAATAAACGCGGAATCAGAGATTAACGCAAATTTCAGAAGAATTGAAGTAGGTCAGCTATTATTTGCTGCAGAAAAGGGACTTCTTCAGGTCAACAGCTTCCTGATCAAGAATAAAGCCAATATAAATCTGACCAATGGTGATGTTATACTGCAATCTGAAAACGATATCCTTCTTGATTGGCAAAATGAACAACAGACCTTTTGCTTTGCTTCTCCCTCAGTGAAACATCAATCGATCCAGGATTGTGCTTTAGCAGAAGATCCCACAACGGCAAGTAAATCCACCCTCACGACTTGCAAAGGCAAAACCTCAATATGTTCAAATCCAACATGTGGACAAATGCCCACCATTGCAATTACCCAGAAAGTTGGAAATCTTTACGCCAACAGAATCACCAATCCCTATGAAGATATCAATTATGTAAAGAACTACCAAATATCTAATGGAGCTATTTACACTCAAGGTGTTTCATTTGAGCCAAATTCTATGTCAGCCATTAACACTGCAAGAGAAAAAGCTGCTGAAAGTGACACTGATCAGATCTTTATTTTAGAAATGGGGAAAAAGACTTTACAATCAAGACGAAATGGCTTATGGACAATAATTTCCAATCCATCCTACGCTTATATTAGACCTTGGTGGTTGTCTACATTTTCCTTATCTCTTTTAACAGCCCAATCCTATGAAGTCTCAGGATATTTGTCTCCAGGGTTTTGTCCTTATCATATCGAAGCGAATTTGCAGGAAGTATATGGGACTCAAGTTTATTTGAGTAATTACTTCAATTTGAATACCTCAGTGATCAGTTATGTGAATACGGATCTCGATAATAATCCTTCTATGGAATATCAAAATGGGACTGGTTTTTTCGATTTTATTAAAGGAAGACCGACGAATGAAAATTGGATTTCAGTGGAAATAGATCAAGAAGGTCAATTAAATGTGGTGAATAATGATATCGATAAAAACCAATTTATTCTCGTGGCGTTGATTTTGAGTTTCCTTTTCGCTGCTTTTGTTGGAATGACGATGTTATATATCTTTAAAACTGCGGTGATGTTGACTTATAAGGAAATTCTTGAAAAGTCAAGACATTGCAAATATTACATTAATTACATCAATCCCTCAGATAAAGGATCAGAACAAAAAAAAGAGCAGAAAAAATTCAATCTTCAAGGAATTCTTGAAGAAACTTCCTTCCAAAATTTCATTCGTGAAGTCCCTCGATTATCGGCTTTTATCGGTTTCTATTCTTCAAATCTAATGAAAAAATACATGATTGATTCAGTTGATGAGTTCCTGTCCTTTTTAATGAATCCTCATCTAGAACATGAAATTATAAAGGCTAATAAAGGAATTTCTGAGCTGAAATATATCAAAATGAAGGAAAAGACTTTGAAGAATTATTATGAGAAATTCTGTTTTTTGAACGGTCTTACAGAAAAGCAAATGAGTGATGATGAAAACATCAAGAAATTCAACAATTATGGCTTCGAATTGATCGATGATACTGAAAATCTATCTAAAGCGTTCACGATGATGCAATTGAGAGATGATAGTTCCGTGGTTCCTGATTTAACCATGAATTGTGAAAATTCTCTTGACCTTTTCATTGAGACCTATGTTAAAAATACTAAATGCGACACAGATACCGAATTCGTTGATGAAGTGATTGAGAGATATGAACATTTTTGCTCCAAATACCGATTGGTTAGATGTGATGTTCGACCTGATAAAATGGCTAGTGATATCAAATATAAGTTTGGTTTGACGAATATCCCCAGAAAAAAACTTGTGAGAATGAGTCTCTCGCATCTCGAAAAAGAAAGTTCCCAAAAGCCGGGGTTTTTTGAATCTGCGAAGATTTTCTTCCTGAAAATGGTGACTTTCAATAATTATGTCGAAAAAAAAAGCCTGAAAAACAAATTTCTAATTGATGAGGAACAGCTAAAATATCATTTCATAGTTATTTTGAACCCAAATGAGAGAAAAACCTATGAAAATCTTGATGCGAAAGGTGAAGAAGGCAAAAATGAGAAGATTGTCACAAGAAACGATGTGATCAACAAGATGATCTATCATAGTTATTGGTATTATTGGTTTGCAATGGATGCTTCCACAATTCTCCTACATCAATTGATTACGGCTGTGTGTGTCATGCCCTTTCTTTTTCTGACTTTACTTATGGAAATCAGTTATTCACCTTATTCGATTATAGACCCAGATTATCTAATCACCATGTAAATTGAATATTTCTATAATTTTATAATTTTTTTATCTATAGGAGCGATTTTAATGAAACCCCGTGGCAAATCTTAGGGAAAATTGGAAATTTCACGGCGTGGAACATCATCATTATTTCCATCTGCATTTTCTTCATGGTTTATAGTTTCTTCGATTGTTTACTTTATTTTTAGTAAAAAAAATCTTTTAATTCTTAATAGAATATATTTAAAAATAGTTACACCGAATTTCCTGAGGACCAAACCTTTGAAAATCATCAAAAAGTCTTAAAGAAAAGCATTTTTTTGAAGACTCTTTCGAACTTGCAATGGCTCTTAATATTCTTTGTGGTCTTTTGCTATACTTCATATACTGGTTTGGTATGTGTTTGGTTGCTTTTAGGAGCAATCATTAATCCAAATAATTTCCTGGTCTATTCGACAGCAGCCTTGACTTTCCTCACTTTTCTTATGACCAAATATCAAGCCTTTCAAGAAATTGCAGAGAAAGGGTTTAAAATCATTAGAATAGAAGTCTTCAAAATAATGCAATTGCAGATCAAGAAAATCATAGGCGTGATGATCGAAGAGGAAAAAGAAAATGCTATTCAAATCAAAGGCCCGAAATATGAAATCAATAAGTTTTCCTATGCGAAAGCTGAAGAGTTCAATTTGGATGAAGAAATTCGTTCTTTGAAGAATTTTAATTTAAAAAGCTTAGAAGTTGGAGCCACCAAGAAAGAAAAGAATGAAAATAATGAAAATGACCCTGAATCCACTATAGAAAAATTAAAACAAACGGAAGAGAAATTCAAGGAAAAGGCAATTGAAATCTTTCGAATGAAATGCCAATGTCTTGGAGTGAAAAAGGAACTTGTGGAATTGGTTTTGAATATCAATTTTAAGCAAACCAAAGAATTGAAGGAAAATCTTGCTAACCTCATCGAAAGTCAATCTAAGAAGATTTTAGACCAACAACTCAACGGGAAATTGATCAAAACAATATTGAATGTAATGATTCTGCCTGATGATGTGAAGAATTATAATGATTTATCGATAATAATTTCAAAGGAACTGGTGACTGAGCTGATGCAATATTTTGTGTCGAAATCCTTGATAATAGATGTTTCAGAAGATTACTCCAAACATGAAGAGTTATTTTTCACAAGTTTCAGTTTAATTGAAACCCTCAAGAAAAAGGATAAAAAGAATTTTATCAAGATTATAAAGAATATGATGAAAATGCTCACTAAAAACGATCCTCAAATTGAAGTGTTAACTAAATTATTGGACATTATCGATATAATAATGGCAATGAAAAATGAGGCTCAATTTAAAAGAAGAATCATGGATTATTATGAACGAAACATTCATGATCCTGATTTATTAGAACTACTAAGAGTCGTGACCTTTTCGTCTCCTGATGAACAGATCATAGAAATCGGAAGCAAAATCTATGAAAGATCTGAAAACCTCACCCATATCCTCAAGAATTTGAATAAAAGAATTAAGATTCAAGATATTCAAGATAAAGAATTAAGTATCCAGAGCTCAGAAAAGAAACAGGAGGATTTCCATTATAAAATGATCAAGAATTTTATAGGTTTTGCAATTAAAATGATAAAATGCCATAACATTCCGAAAGAAACTGGGAAATTTATAAAAAAATCGACGAAATTCCTTGAGAAAATGGCGGGAAAGCATTTGCCTCAAGGGGAAATCGAGAAACTAGTTAATGTGGCTCCAGCTTTCATTCATTTCGGGAAAGATGTGAAGTCTTTTTGGAATAAGATTTCACAGAAATATTGTTTTGATATAGATCATATACGTGATATCATCTTCCTAATATCCAAAGATTATTACCATCATTTTGGGCTTAATAGGATGGCTTATCTTGAAAATAGTCCGATTATTGAAATAATTTCCAACAAAATTCATATGAGCCAATTCGAATTATTGGGTTTCATAGCCTTTTTCTATGATGATTATGAATATAAGTATGTTCATGATTTCCTGAATGGATTATGTGATTATGAAAAAAGAGTTCTTCCTGATTTATTTAAGAGAAGAGCCAAATTGATCATTAAATTATTGTTCTTGAAACAGAGTCCTTTTTCAGCATATAGTTTATTAAGTCAATTAGGGGTGTCTAAAGATCAAATCAAAGATTTCTTCAAAGATCTTGAACCAAATGATGAAAATCTTGAAATTCTCTATAAAATTGGACTTTTCGATAATAAAGATCAAATAAAAATCGATATAGAAGAAGGAAAGGAGACTGAGAAATATGAACTGGACTCGAAAGCTGTTTTCAAGGTAACTGGAATGCAAGATCAAGAAGAGCAAATTGAAGATTTCTTAAATATATTAAAGAACGTCTTCTCTGTAAAGCTGATTCCGAAAACCTCACCAAAAAGAAACATTGAAATCAAAAACAAAATCGGGGAATTCGCTGAAAGGTTCAATTATGATCAACAAGGACTTGAATATTTGATGTTCATTCTTATGGCAGATTATCATAACGTCTTAAATGGGTTCAAGTATTTCCTCGATGATCAGCCAGATTTCCAATATCAACAAAAGATCTTTCAACAAATCGTGAAAACAATATTAAAGGAAGATATTCGTAATCTACAAAATCCAGATTTCTATGTTAATTGGCTACCTGCAGATCATAAAATCATCAATTTCAAGGATTTCATTGCTAAATCATTCCAGATTTTTCCTTGGTCAGGCGTTGATTCCTTGGATTTCGTTTGCGAATTATCCTCATATGCCATGGAATCATTAGAAAAAGAAGAAGGCCTAAATCTGGAAAAAGAATTGAAAGAAATGAAAAATAGATTGTTCTTGTTATTCCATATACAGGAATTAGAGCCTGAAATCATCGTTTCATTGTTTCCGTTTTTAAAGAATGTGGAGGAAGATGATGATGAGGCGAAAGTCTTACATAAAATCAGTTATCATCAAAAAGAAGAGCCTTTTAGTGAAATGAGAAACCCAATACAGAAGTTGACGAAATTGAAAAATGAAGAAGAAAGTAGGAAACATGATAAGAAGTTTCAAGAAACCAGCGAAAGTCTGGATCTTGAAAAAATTCAAATAGAAAGAATGGGTCAGGAAAAGAAAAAGGAATTCAAGGAAAATTTCACTGAAATCACCAAATTAATCATTAATAAGAAAATCTCCATTAAAGATCTTTATGAACTTATTCAGAAACATTTCTTCCATAATGAAGCCAATATCATCAAAATTGGAGGTTTGAGCCCGAAGATTAATTGGGAAAAGAGTGAAAATATTAAGAAATATGTTTTTTTCTTCAGTTTCATGAATAATTCGTTTTGCACTCATATGGGGTCATCCTTGGAAAAACAGGAAAACAAGGAAAACAAGGGTTTCATTGATCATGTTATGAGCACTTATATTGAAATTCGCAACTATTATAGCCTGCATTTCTCACCAGATGATGGCAAAACTCATTTCGATTTTGATGAATTTAACAGATTGATTCGATATTATTTTACAACTGATCCTGAGGTTTTTGTTCAAGGCATAATTCCCAATTTGAAGTATTTTCATGGCAGGGCGAATGAATTGATTGGAATTTTAAGTATTTCAACAGAAACACCAAATGTTGAGTTATTGTCGAATGTTTTGAATTGTAAAACCTATGAAATTGACTCGTTGTTGAGTTTATGCGATTATTACACACAAACCTTCGAAGAAAGTATCAACATCTTCCAAAACAACGACAAATGGTTTCGAAAATTAAGCATTGACGTTAATGAATTTATCTTTATCGTCAAATTCCTTTATAATATGATCGACCCTTTCGATTATCCTAAATTCATCAATATGTTTGGCCTTGATAGTTATATTGATAACAAAGTTCTTCAAAGTATCTTTTGTATTTACGCTCAAACCGAAAATTTCAAAGATGAGCTTGAAACCTACATGAAAATAAGCAAAGAAAGAAAAGTAATTTTCGAGGCTATAGGAGTGAATCCCACACTAGGTGATTTGTTTTGTGAGATTAATGCAGGAAACTTCTGGAATATTAGAAAAGTAGTACAAAGCAATCGAATGTTATCAGATATTAAGATTTTCCCTGAAAGAAATGCTCAGAATCTCGTGGAGACTATTTCAGCTTTTATTGGAATGATCAACACTGACACCAGATTAGATATTGAAATGATTGATTTATATTGGAAATTCTCATTAAAATCGATGAAAATGGGAAATAATCTGGAAAGTGTTGCTTATTTAATGTATCAACATTTTCAGATATCTCCCCTAATGTTTTTCCTCAGTTTGGATCTCGAATTTGAAGAGCTTAAAAGCGAAGAAAATGAAAATGAAATTATTTTCATTGATATATCACCTTCGCACAAATCAAAAGCCAAGAAGAAAACTACTTCAAAAGCTATCAGTTTTGTTGAGAATTTGAAGAAACAGAGAGTTACACAATTAAAACCCATTTTTCAAGCTTTGCAAGAAATGACTTTAGCTGAGAAAAATAAAATAGTTCAATGTGAATTTATATATCAATTAAGCAATAAAACCATTGAGGAAGGTTCTGATAAAAAAGAAGGCAATTTCTTTTATGAAATCACTGGTAGGAAAATCTCAGAGAAAGAAAGTCAAAAAGATGAGATACCTCCAATACCTCAAGAATTAAATGATTACAAATTCAGTTTGAAAACAATTTCAAAGAAATTCGAGGATAAATTGACTGAAATTTATAATGATTCAGAGGAATGCAAAGGCTTGAGTAATGATCTCAAATTCATCTCAAAAAAGAACAATGAAATTTATTTCATGATTAAAGACTTCTATGCTAGAATCAGCAGATTAGGAGCTCCAAATGATGTCAAAGATAACTTCTATCCTGAAAAAAACCCTATAACTTGTTTGGTGATGTTGAGTTTATTAAGGGATCTGAGAAAACTTGTGAAGAAAAAAGATGAGCTTAACAAGAATTTCGAGAAAAAGAAGAAGAATTTAAAAAATAAAACCATTATAGAAGAAAGCAAAGGCTTGAAGAGGAAAACAGCCAAATCAGAATTGGAAAAAAAAATTAGAGATGAAGAAAATGAAAGCAAAATGGAAAATTACAAATTGATGATAGATTTCGCGTTGACCTTCGATCTTTTGTTGACTTGCATGGAGAAAATTAAGATGATAGATGAAGAATATAAGAACTTTTATTCTTTCGATAAAAACGCCATGCTCAAATTCTTAGTTCCCATGTTTTTCCCCAATTGTTTCTACGTCCAAGACGATTTCATTTTGGAGTATTTTTTCAGGAATTCACTTTTCGAAGATGAGGTTTTGAAAGAAGTCACGGAACAAATAGAGCTTCTTAAGGATTCACAGCTTTCAATCCCTAAAAAGTTAGCTAAAATTCTCTTATCTTCCAAGGTTTTATCCTTTTATTTTGCTTCTCCAGAACTTGAAGCAAATATTGACTATTTACAAGATAACTGGGAAACAATTAGAACTTATGAAGAGTTGAGAAAAAATCTTGATGAAAAAAAAAATAAGATAATATTTCCTGAGCCTAGAAGAAAATTCCTGGATGTTTTGATTGAATATAAGGATAAAAGAAATGCTGATTATAAATTGTATAAATTTTCTGCCTTTGAGGCTTTGGAAGATTATTATCCTCCCGAAGAATGTCATAAAAATGCGAATTTGGAAGCCATTCAAAAAGAAAATAAAAGATTTGAAAGTAAACAAGCAAGCACTTTTTTTTCAGATGAAAACTTTAAAAACCTGGAGAGTTTCCCTCTTTTTAATAAACATTGCAGTTTTACACAGAGCCAAACATTAACTGAACAATTGAATAGGAACTTTCGGGACATACAAATGTTGAAGACGGATTCAGCGAAAAACATTTTTACGAATTTGATCGTGATTTTGAAAGAAGAAGATGTTGATTCGAAGAAAAAAGAAGAAGCGTTTGATTATGTTTTGGCTAAAATCAGCTTTAATATGAGATCGAATTTCAATAATTTGAAATTATTTTTAGATATTTTAATGAAGAAAGATATAGGTAAGTTTGATTTATCTGATATGATCTTAATTTTTGATTTTTTATTATTATAGATGAGGAAAAATATGATGCATGCCTTAAAAAATTGGATATTAACCCTGATATTTTCTATGGGTTGTTCATCCTTCATTTTGATATAGTCAAAGAAACGTCGAAAATTAAAACGAAATGCCCAAGATTCTTAGAAAAAATCATTGGAAATGATCTTACGTCGGTTAAAATGTGGACATTATATTAAATTAAATAATAATTTTGGTTTATTAAAGAATATGCGCAATTCTTGCATCAGAAAATTATTCACAGCGAAAATTTACACTGAAATCCAAAAAGATTATCTGGTTTTGTTGGTGAATAGTTTTGTTGGAGATCAAACTTGTAATATTTTGTTAGTAAATAATAAGCATTTCATAATCAATTAGCCTGGAAAAAGTTGCTCTATGATTTGTTTTACATGAAATTAATCAAGAACATAACAACAGAACCATCTACCAAAAAAATTGAAAAACAAGAATTAAATAAAGAAATCACCTTGAATGTTTTCGTTGAATTCTTAGAACTCATAAATTTATTTGACAAAAGAGCTAGAAAACCTTATAAAGATGCCATTTTAAATTTCATTTCATTATCAGAATTGTTGAGTCCATATTTGCCCTCATTCGAAGATTTCAATAGTGAGCTCTTTAAACATAGAATCCAAGGTTTGACCGATTTAGACAATAACAATTTAACATTGATCCGTGCCATTGTTCAGCCGAACTACACGATTTTATTGAGGATGTTCAATGAAGTGCCACTTTTTATTTCACGCAAGCTCAATTTTCATCATAATTCACATAGATTCTTTTCGATAAAGCTACTTTTGCTTTTTGCTGATATGGGAGAATCATCAAATGTCAATCCAAATGTCATCGATTATTTATTATATCAAGTTAATCCCAAAAAAAAGCAGCCTCAGAAAAAAGATGAGATTATAAAGAAAATTATAGGAATAGATTATGATTTCTTCAATCTGATTTGTGCAACAAATAGTGGCGATTTTTCTAAATTTTTGGGATATTTAGCCTTTAAAGATGAAAAGTTTTTGATTTTGGTTTCATTATATTGTTGGATTTACGCTCCTTTCATCTCTCATCTTTATAAAGTTTCCACTAATGAAAGTATTAAGAAAAGAATAGAAATTTCGAAGTTAATGATGTATGGAATTTTCCATGTTTTTCAAGCACTAAACAAAGAGCTTCTTCTCTCTCATAAACTTGTAATCGATTTGAAAAAAGAGCTTCAAAACGATATCTTAGAAACCTTACAAAAGTTTTGCCAAGAAATCGTAGATCGACCGATTTATAACATAGATTGGTTCAGTTTCCCTATCAGCAATTTCATGGATGTACTCAATCAAGATTTCTCTTTCTATTTGAAGGAGAAAAAATATCCCAAGGAATTTTATGAGGAAATCAAGAATTTGTTTGGAACTGATCTAAATAATTTCATCAAGAATTTCGAGGATTATTTCTCAAATTTTAGTGAGAACAAAGGTAATAATTATCTTTATCTCAATCTTTTGAAAAAATTGTTCATGCCTTATTTCTATGGCACCAGTGGATTGGATTCTTTGAATAACGAAATCATTGATAAATTGCTTCATGATATATTGAATGAAGATAATATTTTAGAAAAATTTCTAAACATGCATCGTAAAGGGACTAAAAAAATCGGGATTTCTTCAATGGTCAAAGCCAAAGATAACCTAAAAATATATAATGGGATTATAAAATTGAGTTTGGTGGGTTTCCATATAATTGGAAAAATGCGGAATGATAAACATTCTAAGGCTGAAGAATTTCTGAAGAAGATTTTAGAAAATTTGTAATTTAATTATTTAATTTCATTTAATTTTCTCTTAAATTAGTGCTGGAAAAGATGATTTCTTTATATCTTCTGTGATAGATTGGGTGATTTTTGTGTTCAATGATGAGCCGGTGGTTCCAGAAGATGAAATCAAGAAGTTCTTTGTGAATATTTTGGCCCAAATATATATAGAAATCATTGGAAAAGAGGAAGTGCCAAATGCTATCAAAAAAATAGAAGAGGAGAAAACGCGTTTGAAAGAAGAATATAGTGATGTTTTAGCTTGGGAAAAATCTCTTAAAGAATATGAAGAAGAAGACACAAAAAAACTAGCATTTATAAAAGAATCAGAGGAAACAAAAGGACTTCGTTTGATTACAGAGAAAATTTTAAAGGAAACTAGAAACCCAGAACTCATTTTCATCTTAATAGAGGAAGTCATCAAATATATTCAACAATATCCATATAATTCTTTATATGTTAAAAATCAACAATTACAAAGAATTGCAATCAAATTAGGAGAAATAATTTTTCCTATTGATAATTCTGCCCAACAATTATTTGAAAGTATATTGTATTTGACAAAAGGAGATATTGATAAGATGGGTGATGAAATGCTCAATATATTATCAATTGATAAAAAGTCCACGAAAAAGTTGAAACAGTTGCTTCAAGACTTCGGGAGCATTGTCGAGCTTCCTCAAAATTTTGTAGCTGGAAAAATAAATATTTACAAGGAATCCTTAAATCAAGACTTCACCGAATTAGATGATCTTCAAGAGAAAATCCAAAATAAAGAGCTTGACCCAAAAGATTTATTTACTGCCTTTGACACTGATAGGAGTGGCAAGATAAGTCTTGAAGAATTTAAATTATTGACGAAAAGATTGAATATGAATCTATCAGAACATAGAATAAGAGAGATATTCACATCAGTGAAAGGAGAAGAAAGCTCTTATAGCCAAGAACTAAATGAGAAAGAGTTTGAATTGGCTTTGAATTATTTACAAGAGAAGAGTATTATGCTCACATTGGAATTTCTGGGAATTACGAAAGAAATATTATTTGGAATATTGATTTGGTTGACATTTTTATTGTTGATATTGTTTGGTTTCATATTTGCTGGGATAGCTGCTTTTACAATTGCAGGGACTTTTGGATCTATTATCAATTCCATGTTTCCAATAGGTAAATAAATTTTATTTTTATTTAATTAACAATTTAAAAAGCTGGAGGAGTCGGATTGAGTAAAAAAGGAGAGGATAAAGAAAGTGCATTGGATATGGAAAAAGTCCAAGCGAAGGTGGAAAAATGCGTTGAAATTATTCAATCCGTAAAAATTTAAAAAACCATATAGAAAAACAAAAAATAAGTTCGAAAGAAATTGTAAAAAAGGGGGTTTTTTTGTATGTTTCCCTGATTTAAGTTCCAGAAAACTAATTTAGATAATTTCAATAAAATGAAAAAAAACCAAAAATTATTATAAATTGGCTGGAATTAAAAATGCGCAAACATTTTTCCCATCTTCAACGCAAACATTAAAGGTACTGCAGGCTTCAAACTGTCATTAAAAAATATAACGTAAAAAAATAAATTTATTGATTATTTACGGTCGGCAAGACGTCTACTTTTATCCCTTTTTTATAAAATCTGTCATAAATAGAAGTCTCTAATTCATATTTATCTTTTCCAGTTCCAATGATCACATAAACTATTATTCAAAAAAAACATATAACTCCAAAATTCTTAAAAGTTACTTGGGTAAGGCTTGATTACTTCAAGAAGATCTAAAGAATGGGCTCTAATATCAGATGCATTAGCAACATCCCATAAAAATATTTGTTTTGGAAAAGTAATAATACTTCCAGGATACCACACATCATTCACTGAGAAATATCCGTTTCCTAGACCGAAAACCTGTAATTCACTTAAAACCTCCCTTATAATTACTTCAAAAAATAAGAATGTTTTTTTACTATGGTTTGTTGTTTAAGACAGGCTCATTAAAATTAAACACTCCTTGGCTTTCTCTAAAAGGGCCTTTTTTTGGGTCATAAAAATCAGTTGGTTTCTTGACTTGAGTGTCATTTATGGGTAATTTGGTTGGCCTTTTTTGAATTGTGATTTCATCAAAATCTCTATTGTCTTTTCGAAACATGGAAAGACGAGCCTTTTCAAGTTCTTCGGGACTAATTGGAGGGGGTTTCGAAGACTCAGAAAAAGGAAGTTTCTTAGCTTTTATCAAATATTTTATTATCAGGTTTGAACAGAATAGCTTAAACATTTTTCTTTTATTCTGGAAATCTTTATTTATTTGATGTTTTCTCGATTTTTCTTTAATAACTAATTTTACTATAAAAATCTCAAACACTCAAATTCAATAATTTTTAAAAAAACAAATTCAAAATGTCTTCAAAACCCTCACAAAAACCCAAAAAATCTCAACCATCCCAAGCCCAATCCTCTAACCAGCCTCCCAAACCTTCTATTAAAAAGGAAAAGTTACCCCCTGAAACTCTAAATCAACAAATTTTCACAAAATTCGACCCCGAGTTTGAGCAACATTCAAAAAATCTCTCGAGGCTATATTCACGATTTCTTTCAACAAGAAACGATTGGAGTCAACCTTTGACTGCCAGAAAGCTGTTCCTTAAATGGCTCAACTATTATCATGAAAAGACTGAAGAAGATTTTTTCAAGGGCAAGTCTCATTTCAATGTTATCGCCAATCCTGACATTATTTATAAGGCTCCAGATGAAAGAATCCTTTTTCAGAACTACAATTTCCTCAAGATCCTGGGTGGATCATGGCCTCTGCGTTTTGACCGTAACTTTTTCTTAAAAAACATAATTTCATATTTTTTTGTTGTAATATTTACAGGGAAATTCATTCAAAAGCTAACTGAATTGCCCCTCAAAACCCATGAAATTTATAATTATATCTGTGAACTTTGCCAAGGAAATTTCGCAAAAATTAAGGCAACATCATTGAACCTGCAGAGCACTTTGCCATATATGGCCTTTTTTTCCTGTAAGATTTCAGACAAAAAAATCATGATTTTCAATGTCGGAGTGGAAAAAGTGCCAATCCTTGACAAATACGGAAAAGTTCTGATTTCCTTTGAATTCATTCATTATATGCGTTTCCTCGACATCATTAAAGAAAATACAGATGTTTTAAGAAGTTGTGCCAAATTCCTGAATGTTTATCTCACGGATCCAGCCAGAAGCGACTTTTTCCAAGAATTGCAAGAAGAAAATAAGTTCAAAATAAAGAATCCTCTCTTCACCAGAGAAAGGGAAGATACATTTGGAGAACCTATTCAACTGAATATCAGAGAGATTTGCCAACCAGTCAAATTTAAGTCAATTTTCTTGACAAAAACTGAAACAAATTCTATGATTTTTGATGAAAAAACCTCACGTTGGATGCCTTCAGACTTGAAATTTCAACATGAAAAACGTATGTTTTTACATTATTCGAAACAAGTCAACGAGGAGCTTCTGAAGCAATATGCAGATTTTTCAAGTGCAGCCAGATTAGTTGATTTATTGGAAAAAATCCCGAATTTCAAGCTCAAATTGACCTCCCAAGAAAAAGATGTCATCGGACAAAGTGGCAATGTTCTGGCTATAGGAAGATCAGGAACTGGAAAGACAACCTGTGCGATTCTGAGGATATTCTCGATGGAAATCCTATTCAAAATTCGAGTTTCGCTTTATAAAAATAAGCTTGAAGGATTATTGAAAGACACCAGATTTGATGCTGACGATCTTGATAAAACAGTGGGTTTGCATTGCTTATTTGTGACAGCCTCTCCCGTGTTGACCACAGAAGTCCAACGATATTATGAGAGATTGACGAAGCAAATCAAGGAGGAGCTCAAGAAGAAACAAATAAAAGATAAGGCAAAACGAGAAGCGGAAAAATTATTAAATGAAGAAAAGGAAAAGCAGGAGTTAGAAAAGGAAAAAAAAGAGGAAAAGGAAATGAGTTTCATCGAGGATTCAAAGGTATTAAAGCAAGAAGAAGAGGAAATTATTATGACAATAGATAAGGAGAAGACTGAAGTGATAGAGGAAGTAGAGAAACAAATGAAGGAACTAAAGATTCAGGATGAAGTTGAAAAAGAGGATAAGGATCTGGGATTAGACGATGAAGAGCTACAGAAGAAGTTATTGAAATATACGAGTATGAATGAATTGAAAGAGGAGGATTTCCCAGCGTTTTTGACTATGAAAAATCTTCTGATTATGGTAGATGGTGCTTTGGCTCGTCCTTTTTTCACCAGAAATAAAGATAATCAAATAATTGGAGGGGATTCTTCCGCTCATTGGCATAGTGAGACCAAGGGAGTCTTGATGATCGATGATTATCATAGAAAATTGGGGGATGTTGATAAGAAGCCTGAGGAATTAGAAGCTATTAATGACGAAGATGATGAAGATAAATTCGATTATGATAATGAGGAAGAATTGGAGTATGCTTATCAAAGAGAGTTGTTTTTGCAGGAGGCACATAAGAAAACATCCCAAAAAAAGGATTTTGTTTCTGATTTGAAGAGAAAGTTGTCTTTTGAGGTTGATTACGAGTATTTTGAAACTTACTTTTGGCCTAAAGTCCTCAAGAAATATCAGCATTTATCAATATCACCAACGGCCGTTTGGACAGAAATTTATTCATATATAAAAGGTTCAACTTCAAGCCATTTACACCCAGCAGGTTATTTGCCGGAAAAGGTTTATTTAGACCTCCTTTCAGAAAGGAAATCTTTAATGGATCTTGAAACTAAAAAGCTGATGTTTGAGTTATATTGTATGTATGAACGTTGGAAAACCGAAAATTCGGGTTATGATCTTTTAGATGTGGTGAATTACATTTTGACGCAGATCAGATATGGTCGTTATTCAGGCACTCCGATACATTACATGATGGTTGATGAAGTCCAGGATTTGCCTCATGCGATGTTATTGTTATTGACCCAAATCACTGAACAAGGCTTGTTTTTCTCTGGAGACACTGCTCAAAACATAGCGAAAGGAGTTGGATTTCGGTTTTGTGATCTTTCTCATGTTTTTGATAAAAGCAATTTCCCAAACCATGCTGTTGTGAAGCCTTCAGTTATGCATTTGACTATAAATTTCCGTTCCCATTCGAGGATTCTCGATCTTGCGAATTCCTTGGTTTCTATTTTGGAATTATGTTTCCCGAAAACCATTGATCGTTTAAAGAAAGAAAAAAGTAATTTGGATGGACCAAAGCCCATGCTTTTGGAACATAATGATACTGAATTGTTATTTTTGGTGCTTTTGGGAGAAGCTGATTATAAGAAACAAAAGGAAGGAGGTTTATTAACAAGACCGCAAGTTGAATTTGGATGCAATCAGGTAATTTTAGTGAGAGATCAGAAAAGCAAAGAGAAAATACCAAAAATATTACAACATGCCTTATGCTTGACGATTTATGAGGCTAAAGGATTGGAGTTTGATGATGTGATTTTGTTCAATTTTTTCGCAGATTCGACCATGGAAACTAACAAATGGAGCCTATTGAATCATTTGTTGATCGCTGATAAATTGATTGATAAAGATGAATATTTGAAATCCATTACAATCCATGAGACTGAAAAACAAAAGCTTGAAGAATTGGAGGAGCATGAGAGAAAAGAAAACGAGGAGGATGATTTCGATAAATTATATGGAGCGAAAGAAAAAGATGGGAAAGTGATCACAAAACATGTGAAATTAAACAATACGTTCTTTTCAGTCGATATCAACCAATATAGCATTGTCTGTAATGAACTCAAACAATTATATACAGCGATCACGAGGCCAAGAAATAAATTGATTATTTTCGATGATAATTTTGAAAAAAGAGAGATTTTGACTCAATATTGGTCGAAATTGGAGTTAGTGGAAGTGATTTCCAAAGAGACCTTGGATAAAATCCAAGATATACAAGAAAATGTGGAGTTTAAGGGGGCAAAGGAATATAATATTTTCAAATCGATTCTCAGGAAAACTTCAAATGAAGAATGGAAAACTCAAGGGTTAAAGATGATGAAACATAAATATTATGAGCAGGCAATTAAATGCTTTGAAAAAGCAGGAGAAACAAGTCTTTTGAAACGAGCGCAAGCCTTCCATGAAGCCGATGATGCCACCAAAATTATCGCTAAAATCGAGGCCGAACGAGTTTATATTTCGGAAAAAGTCTATCAGTACGCTGATTTGAAGAAATATCAAAGAAAAGAAGCCAAAAAACGTTTAACAAGCGAAGAAAATGAAGCCATCAATAATTTGAAACAGGCAGCTGAGCTTTTTTTGGCAATTGATTTACCGAAACAAGCAGCCCAATGTTTTTTCTCAGCTAAAGAATATCAAAAGGCTTGCGGCATTTATTTGAAGTTGGAATTGTGGACTCAAGCAGGGGAAGCATATTTTATTATGGAAGATTATAAAAAGGCAGCTGAATGTTTTGATAAAACACAAGATTACATCCGAGTAATGGAATGTTATGAAGCAATGGAAGAATGGGAAAAATTAATTGAAATTGTTTACAAATATAAGGCTCAAATGAAGGCCCAAGATCGCGAGTCATATATTAAAAAGTTTGTGCCTTTGGCTCTGGAGAAGTTAGTTTCGGAAATTTGCTTTCAAAATGAAGATGGATTGAAACCGGAACCCGAGAACCAACAAACTATGATAGCAGAAAAAATCGATAGTGATGAAGAAGAAGATGATGATTCTGAAAATGAGGAGAATAAAAATGAAAAAATTGCTCATGAAGAAATAAAAATTCATGATAAAGAAAAAGCAAATGTTGAGAAAGAGGAAAATAAAAATGAAAAAATTGCTCATGAAGAAATAATAATTGATGATAAAGAAAAAGAACCAAATGTTGATGAGAAAAAAAATATTGAGAAAACTGATGATAAAGAAAAATTAATAATTGGAAGCAGCTCAGAACAAATAGAAAAACAAGAGAAAGCTCTTAATGAAAACCCCAAAATACAAGAATTGACCTTAGATGAAGTGTCGAAATTAGAAGAAATTCCGTTGAACAATAATAACAAAACAGGTCAAAAAATTGATCCAACAACATCAATAATCGAAAACCTTTCATTGGATCAGAAAAACAATAATAAAAATATTTCCTTTGAAGAAATGAATCATTCAGATATACAATCACAATTGGAAAAGAACGAACATCTTTCGAATATCGATTTAGATGATGAATTTTTGAAACAAGAAAGCGTTTCATTGATTGAATCGCTTTCGCAAATCAGGAAGGAAAATTCCAGAATTCAATCAGATTATTCATCAATTGAATATTCCAATTATATGGGAAATAATCAAAATATGGCAATCGTCAAAACCAAAACAGACATTTACGCCCAAGATCAAACAATGCAGAAAATTATCAGATATATTAGTTTTTTTTCAGAGGATTTCAGAGAACATCTCACCAAAATTAGATCCAAGAAATTTCTTTTATCTGAAGGGAAACCCAATGAAAACGAATATGATTATCTGGTGGATTTGATAATAGATCTAGACAACATAGATTTGGATTTCCTGCATTTGATTTTAGATAGTCTTGAGACTTTTAAGATCTATAAACTTTGCATTTTCATTTGCAATCGATATAAATTATCCACTAGAATAGGTCGATATTTGGTTTCAATTGCCAACAGATATAGTCCTTTCGCTCAAGAAGCCCTAGCAATTCCAATGTTGCCTACCCATTTCATTAACCCTTTGAATAGAAAAGCACAATTGGAAAAAGCTTTTATTGCTAATATCGCGTTACATAATGTTTTGGAAAATATACATCCAAATTATCTAAAACTCAAAAAAATTAATGAGGAAATAGATTCTTCGAATAGTCTTGGAATTGACACCTTCCAAGGATTGATTCAATTAGGTTTCTGGAAAAAATGTGTCTTTTTGACTGATTATCTCAGTGCTTTGGCGATAACTTCTTCATTTGCTGATTTCGAAACTTACAAGCATATCTTCATACTTTATGATGAGAAATATTCAAATAATCAAACTTCGTTGGAATGTCTTAAGTCTGAATCAGAATTTAAAAGAGTCAGTTTCGCAGTAATACCTTTCACTTTCCCCAATAATTCTCTTCAAATGGACTTTTGTCTGTTAGCCTTAGACCATATCAATTGGTTTTTCTCAGAAAACTTTACATTTTGTGTGAATAAAACTTGGACCATCAATAATAACAAGCCTTCTGATTTATTTGAGCCATTTCCGAATTATTTTGCTTATAATGGAGTGTTTTGGAAATACATCTTTGATAAAAATCCAGAAAAACAAGAAGAATTACTAAAATTGTTTGAACAATACATGAACGAGGGTTTAAAGAGCCTTATGAAGATTTTCAAAAACGAATCCTTCGAAAATGAATTTGTGGATTTGAGAATATATGATTTGGTGATATTTTTCACTAATATTTTGATTTTCGGTAATGGAATTCCTGATTTCAAAAAACTTCTCACTAATCTTCCAAATTCCACATTAGGTCTATTTCTCTCTGTTTTTGAAAAACTTGTCGAAAGCTCTAAAAAGCTTGATCGCTTATCAAAGTTTTCGGAATTGATTTTGAGAGCTGTTTTATCAGTTTTCCGAATTCGTTTGATCAAAGATTGTGAAGTGTTCAAAATGTTTGGTATTTCAAAGGTTTTACTTCATCGAAGCAGCTCAATTTTCTTTGAACTACTGGATCCAATTAATAAAGGATCTAAATGTGAAGTTTTTCCTATCGACATAGATGGAGACTTTTATCTCGCAGATTTGGAAAGTTGTTTACAGATAATCCATACAAAATTGTTCCAAACATTCAAGGAGATATTTATGAGAAAAATGCGTCGATTAGATGTTGAAAAGACTTCCATTTTGGAGGAAGCTTGTTGTTTGGGTTGGATTACTGATCGTTTCAAGCATTTGTTAAAGCATAGTGATCTCCAACTTGATAGACTCATTGATCAAAAGCAACATAAAAAGATTCAAGTAAAAAAAAATTTGGTTAATGATGAAGAAATCGACATTGAAGAAGAGGAAAGAGCTGAAAATCTTATTGTAAATCCACAACAATTCATATTCGATCCAAAAACATTAGATCAAAATCTATATGGATTGGTTGAAGGATCCTATCTCAATTTGAATTCTAAAGAGTTTTGGCCGAATTCTTGTTCAAAAAAAAGAGAAATTATGCAATTTTCTCTTTGGGTGATTGGAATTGTGCTGGAAGAAATTGGGAAAGGGTTAAGCGATGACATTTTAGGTTTGCATTGGAAAATAGTGAAATCTTTTGAAATTTTAAGAGTCATTGGTAGAGAAACATTGATTTATGAGTTATTGCATGCAAAGAAAAAGAATAAGAATGTCGCTAATTATTTCAAATTAATTGAAGCTTATTGGTATAAGAATTACAATTGTGTGGAAGAATATGTTGAATGCTTTTTCGAATATTTCTCTCAAATCATTAATTTGAAAAGTGCCCCTTTTGAAGAAAAGCTCATTCGATTAACTGAAACTTCTCTTTCTGCCACTTTGGCATATAATCTAATGAAACCTCAAAATAACAAAAGCTTTATAAGGATTCCAACTGTTTTTTTGAAATATCTGCCTGATTTAACCAAAGAAATCAATCCTTTGACAGTTGATAGATCTGAAAATCTGATTTATGAAATTTTTTTCTGGATCAAGAAAATATGTAGATTTCCTGAAAATTTGAATTATCGAAACACCATTCATATAGTAAATTTGATCATGACTTTGATCATAAATTGCAACAAAGCGATGAAAGATGAAAGCTTTAAGGAAATTGAGGAAAGTGTTTCAAGTTTACAGGAATATGTTGGCAAAAAAACGGTAATTAAATCTCTTACAACCCTTAAGGGAATGTGCAAAAGCTTCAAAGATTTGGTGAATTCGTCAGAAAAAATGGCAAGCCAGGGAAAAATCTTTGAAGAATTTACTATAGAAAAAGTTGAAGTTAAAACTTCAAAAGAAGCAGTTGAGAGGAATTTGGAAGAGTGTGACAGAGAATGGTTGAATTTCCAAGGAAAAATTGCTAAAAGGATGATTGCTAAACGAATAATTTTGAGATTTTACAGGAAAAAAACTGCTAAACACAAGAAAATCAAAACCCCAGAAAATTCGATGGTTTTATTGCGATTTTTGGCTGTCTCATTCGAAGAAAAAGATTATAATAATTTGATTGACTTTTTCACTCATTACAGTTTCTTCAGTGAACAAATTGGCTTGATTGAACTTTTATGTCATGATGTCCTAAGAACGTTTTATAAGAATCCATTAGAAAATTCCTTAGATTTCCATTATCTTAATAAACAAAGTGTATATATTTTAGGTGTATATCAAGATTTGAAGATGAGCATCCTTGAATATATCAAGAAAAACAATCAGAAAATATTATTTGAAGAATTCGTGAAAACTAAGAAAAATTTGGAAGGAATAAAGGAAAGTTTTGAGATTTGGAAAAGCTCAAATATAAAAACTGAGAAACTTAATGAATTGGATACAAAAAGAAATAGGAAAATTCTAGCTTTGAAATTAGCGAAGAAAGGGATGGTAACGAGAGCGACTCAAATTGCACAAAGAAGAGCTGGATTAAGAAAGCAAAGAGCCTTACAGGAAAAAGCCGTGATGTTGAAATTTGCTAAAATGGATAAAAAATGATGAAGTCATTTTTTATTTAAGGAATTGAATTAAATTGGATGAAAAATTTTTTTAAAAAAACAAGAAATTAAACCCTTAATTTTTTTAATTAATTTTCTATTTTTAAAAATGGCTTTTTTTCTTTTTGAAACAGTGTGAAATCTTCTTTCATTTAAAAAAAAAAATATTCCTCTTTATATTACAAAAGCACCATAGACTAATTAAAATTTTCCATAAAAATTTGAAAAAATT
>Ga0302186_10000882_pt1 | contig 26078 bp, 60 predicted proteins | sample II_Bog_E1_2_FD_198782 | JGI IMG/M metagenome (GOLD analysis project Ga0302186, IMG submission 198782) | Peat permafrost microbial communities from Stordalen Mire near Abisko, Sweden - II_Bog_E1_1 | ecosystem: Environmental > Terrestrial > Soil > Wetlands > Peat | place: Sweden: Abisko...
CAACCAATTAGAAGTGTGTGATTAACAACCAGGAATTTATACAAAAAGGAAAACAAAAAACAATGACTAAAACTTTTCAACAAAACTATAATTTAATCGAGAAACTTGGACCAAAGCCTCAAATTTATAATTTGATTAATACAAATACAGTAAATAAGGATGAAATTAATGAATTTCCAGAACTTGCCATTACAGATGAAGTTAAATATTATTACAGAAAACCTGATACATCTTTTTCTTTTTCTGATCATGTGTGTAAAGTCACAAATGATTTTAACAATAGTTATAAAGCCAATGATACACAGATGTGGAAGTTATTAATGGACACATGGGAGCAATTTATTTTACACATTCCTAAATATTCTGAATTAGAAGATGGAGATGCCGAGTTGGGCTTGGAGTTTATGAATTTAATCGCAGGTAAGGTAACGCCTGAAGAGACAGGAAATTCTTTTGACGATAGTTTTCCATATTCACTTTGTGTGTTTAATTTATTTATTACCTGGTTGGTTTTAAATAGAAATTCAAATATTGATAATTATATTAATTTATATCCGGCGCTATTTAAAGAATATGATTTTATCTTAACAGATTGTCAGTTTGGTTTTCCAGAAAGTTTGCCATTTATCGTATTACATAAATCAAAACTATGATTATATTTTTAATATTAATTTTAGTACTTGGAGCCGCTGGCACTGTCGCGCTGTATATAGATGGCCATACAGGAGATGCGGCAGTTGCAATGGCATGTACATTAGTTTTATTTGCAATTATTGCAGTATTCGTATCAAAACTTGAAGAATCTTATATACCACCAAAATCAGAAACATGGCAAAACTTACTAAACGCGCAGAAAGAATACTTGGAGTCTAAATAAAATGATATTTCTATTAATTGTACTTTTGGTTTTACTTAGTGTGTTTTTAGGCGCTGGCATTGCGCTGGAAAGCAGAGAAATGATTTTTATTGGTATTTTTACAGTTGGCTGTATGATGGGTTTAACATTTTTTTCAATTAGTATAGATGAAAAATTAAATAAATTTCCTAAAATGAACTCCTGGAACAATGTGATGCAAGCACAGAAAGAATTGTCATTAGCACAAAAACAATATTTAGAGGCTAAATAATTATGTCAATTTTTGGATGGTCGTTACCTGCCGGTTGTACAACATTGCCAGGTGAGGAAGAAGAATCAAAATTTTTTCTAAAATGTAGTAAATGCGGTTGTTTTCTTAAACATAAATATGAATCATCTGAGCAAAAAACAATTGTTTTACATTGTATTGGTTTAAATAAAGATGATGAATATATGAGGTATGAGGGTGAATGCGGCCAAAATACTCTTCATGAACCTCATGATTATATTTATGATTTTTACACCGAATATACTCATGTTTGTAATAATAAAAAATGTAGTCATGTGAACAAAATTTCCAATTATTAAATTTTTGGGAATTATAGTATTAAACCGCACGGTGATTTGAAAATTTTCAATAAAAATAAAAAGGATAATAAATAATGAATGAACATGATTTTATTGACTATAAGGTCATAAACAAAACAGATATAGAAGGCTTACCGGCACAAGAGATTTACTTAGTATATGATTATACGAGAGACTTGTGGATTTATGAATTCTATGATAACAATGATTGGAATTTAAGAAATATTAATGGCCAAGGAACTGTGTTCGACACTCAATATAGTGGTTCTGATATTGACCCTGATGAATTAATGGCAGGATTAGCATTAAAGTATCCTAATGCCATTATTACTAGGTATGAGAGATATGACGATTGGATTCATGACCACGCAAAAGGCGTAAGAAAATAGTGAATATTGCAAAACATTTTGTAAATAATAATGAATTTAATTATGGTGATGATGATATCGAATTTTCTGTAACATATCATTCTGGTCGTGATTTATATGTTTGTATTGTGCGCGATCCAACAATGGCTCATGAACTTGGTTTAGTAGGTCAAATTGTTGGAATTATTGATAAAGAATCAGAAGTTAATGAATTATATCTCAAATATCGTACTGATCATAACTTGATTTTTGAGAAGTAAATATATGAAACAAATACCTATCACAGAAGAAGAAAATAAAGCGTATGCTATTGTAACGAATTATCTGCAAAAACCAGAAAACAAAGTTGTATTTGATTATCCAAAATTTGGAGGCATGTGGAGTTGTGATGAATATCGTGTAGATAATGTTATTTATAGATTATATGAAGGAAATTCTGAAATATTATTATTAAATTCATTTGACAAAGTAGATTTACAATTATCTGTTGGATATTTATATGATATTGGCACTACTATCACATATTATGCTGGTAATAGAGAAGATTTTTTAACTCTTGCACGATTTATTACAGTTAATTCTCAACTAAAATAAAAACAATAATAACAACATGAAGTATGAATATATTATCCGAACAGTAAGAGAAGATTTTACATCTTATAAGAATTTCCAATGGCCTAAATCAGGCCAAGTAAAAGCCTATGATTTTAAACCAGCATCAGAATGTGGTAATGGGTTACATGGCCTAAGAATAGGCCAACAAGACCCAGGTAAATGGTATGGTGATGGGATTGTACTATTACTAAAAGTACCTGCATCAACTATTATTGATCTGGAAGATAATAGTAAATGTAAGTTTCCTGAATGTAAAATTGTTATGTCAGGAAACATGAACGAAATCACTAATTATCTATATAAGAAAAATATTAATATTGAAGGATTGTATCGAAGATCACAAATATCGAATAAATCAGAAAAATGGATAGGTGGGGGTTATAGTACATTAACAGCAGGGTATAATAGTACATTAACAGCAGGGGATAGAAGTACATTAACAGCAGGGGATAGAAGTACATTAACAGCAGGGTATGGTAGTACATTAACAGCAGGGGATAATAGTACATTAACAGCAGGTAAAGGTAGTACATTAACTTGTAGATATTGGGATGGCAATAAATACAGACTTGCTACCGCTTATGTAGGAGAGAATGACATTAAGCCTAATCAGGCTTACAAGGTAAACAATAAAGGCGAGTTTTATGAAGTATAATTCTCAACTAAAATAATAACAACATGAACATTAAAGATATAGAGATAATTTTAGACATTTTAGTAAAAGAAAACCCAGGATCTGACTCATGCATCAATAAAAATGATGAATTTTATGATTGTTTTTATTATGGTAAAGATTTTATTCACAGTGAGTATGGCGAAGGTGGATATTGGGTGATCATCACATTTAATGAACTAACTAAAAAGGCTTTAGTAACCACTAATTTTGTAACAGTTGAAGGAGACTGGAAGGAAAATCTAATTCCTGTAATTTCCAATATCACAACAATTAAGGAATTGAGAAACGTTTTGTATTCAGTAAATCTGGAACCTTATATTGAAGGTAATTAAACAATGAAACAAATTAATATTAAGATAGACTCAAATAACAACGTAGAAATTCAAAATCTTGATTCAGATACACTTGATAATTTGCTCACATGTTTATATTTGTATAATGTAGCAAGAGTTTCTGAATATAAGGCGGATTTAGTATTTAATAACACCAGTAAATCAAATCTGATTTACTGTTTGAATCAGAAAAACGAAATCAGAGGTTTTCAAGAAGCGTTGAATTCTGCCCGGCATCAACAGAATCAATTTTTTAATGTTGGTGACAATATTGAACTATATTGGAATGATTTTCTTGATGGTGATAATCAAATTAAATTATTTTTAGAAAAATTATCTAATATTGAAGAAACATCACCAGAAGAATTAGATTATTTTCTAACCAATATTATTAAACATATTGGTTATATTAAAAAAGACGGATATAAAAATGCTATGTTGGAACATGCACGTAAAATTCAATTTATGATGAGTGAGATTGTTGAGAAAATTGAAAAATTGCCAGATAGTTTTACAAGAGATTTCAATAATTATGAAAAAAATATATTAGATTTGATAGGATAAAATAATGAAACAAGATTTTTTGTGTAGATTTGGATATCATAAATTAAATGGGGAGATGTAGTTGAGGAACAATGGATAAAACAACACAACAAAGGCATGTCATATTACAATCCTAAAACAGACGACCAAGTATATACTGACATTTGTCAATATCGTACATGTGAAGTATGTGGTATTAAAAAACGAAGAGCAATTAGATGAAATATAAAATTCCATTGCCAGCAGATTGTTAAAGGATATATGATGCATTTATCTGGTCATTCGCTTAATTATGTTTTGACAACTCTTCAGGAATTATCATATTATGAATATGAGCAGAATATTAGCGATGCTTATTGATTTAATTCTAGAACACATTAAATTCTCAACAAAAATAAATAGTATAATAAATTATGGAAATTATTTACAGTACTATTTGTGGCAGTCAAAGTCAAGGTTTACATCGGCCCGGAAGTGATATTGATGTGCGGTATATTACCCAACAATCATTAAAAGAGATTATCAGCCCATTTAAAAACAATAATAAAGTAGAGGCATCATCTAAAAAAGATGATGATGTGGAATCCTATACCATCACACATTTTGCACAAATGTTATGTTCTGGAAATGCCACTGTTTATGAGGTTTTGCGCTCGGATTTATATGATAAAAAATTACCATTGTCAGATTTAATTAGAAGTATGTTACCATTAGCATTTGATGCACGTGCAATCCTAATGGCTCATATAGGATATGCAGATGCTCAGATTTCGCGTTATCTTTTCAAAGCCTCGCGCGATTTTAAATTATTTCACAAAATGGATTATAATGGCATAAATAATCACCATAGTCTTTTATTAGGCACTCCTAAATGGGAAATGGTTGATGATCATGCGCAAAAAAAGAAAACATTACAATTAGTAGGTGTTTGGGAAGAAAATCATGTAAAACGTATCTCCAAGAGCATAGTTGCAGGGTTGAGAGTTCTCGCTCAATCTACACAATTACTCACAACTGGCGATTTTAAACCAAAAATTTCTGATTATAGTATTGAGTTGCATGAAAAACTCATGGCTATTAAAATGATTCAGAATCAACAAATTACTTGGGAATTTATTGAAACACATCTATATGATATCGAATCAGAAATTAAAAATCTGAAACAATTATACGAAAATTTGCCCGATGAAATAAAGAATAAAAAAGCAAATATATCAGGTATTGAAGATATACTGTGCGAAATTTATGGAGTAAAATAGAAAAATTAAAATTGTGATGTGCTAACAATAAGTTATGAAACTATTATAGAAAATTCTCAACAAAAATAAATAGTATAATAAATTATGAGTAATAAGCGTTTCAATGCCAATGCAGTGATTAGCCCAGATGGTAAGATTTATAGATCATGTTGCATGGGGCATCTAACCACAATGATGCAATTCAGCAACTATAACAATATTAAACATCAATTATTTGACAATAATATTGGATTAGATGTATGGTATTCGTCAATGACATTAGAAAATAAATGGATGATTATAAGCGGTGCTGATCATTATATTAATACCATTTATCATGTTACACATTCTATTAATCCAACAAAACAATCATTAGATGCATTGTTTCAGATTATTAAAGAATCTGAAGATTGTGGTGATCTAACCACCGCGCGACAATTATACGAAAAATATAAAGAATTAATTAATAAGTAAGAGTTGAATTAAAATTATGACAAAAAACACAGAAAAAGAAAATATTATCACTTATACTCTAAATACTAATGATGAATTTAATACAGATCAAAAATTCTCATTTGATTGTAAAGATGGTAAAGTTATTATATATTTGATAAAGAACGACGAGAGTATTCCGGTTGGAGAATTACAACTTAATACGTCGTTTATTGGATCGAAAAGAAATGGTCTTTATTTGGAGTTTAACGATATAGCAAATAAAGATAATGTATTGCCATTCACACGCATAGATGTTAATTAACAACAATGAAAATAATTACAACCGAAAAATTTATTGCAGACGATGGCGCAGAATTCTTTTCCAAAGAAGAATGTGAAAAATACGAAAAAATACCAAATACTTACTTTAGTTATATTTGGGCTCCTGATTTAAATGAGTGTCGCGGGTACTACAAATGTGCCGTTGTAAAAGTTAGAGGTTATTATAATTATGATATAGCAAAGGTGATATTATTAGATTATTGTTATGAAAAACATGGAAAAATGATTGTACTAGCATATGGCTCACCTATGCTCAATTTTGTAATTAACGATTCTAATATTGAAGAATTCATTGCTGGTTTTCATGTGAGTTGTGGTGATTATTCATATAAATCTGAGCAGGTATTTCTATGATATCAAGGTTTCCAAAATTCACAAAAGTTTACATCCCGTACAGATTAGCACCTGGCTATTATGAGGGCGAATATCTATGTGAGTCACAAAATGATGTTTCTGCAATTTTGACTGATCTTGGTATTCAACATATTAAATATGGCACATATACTACAATACTTGATAATGTGCATATTTTAGGAGATAATCTAAGAAAACAAAGATTGAAAGAAATTCGTCTAGAACGAATTAAAATTTATAATGCAATACACAGAAGATAATTATAACTGGTATAAAGATAAAGTTTGCTGGCTCAACACTATTATCGAAATTACTGAAGCCACTCATCCAGAATGGTACAAAATGATTATGGATGCATATGAAGATTTTAGAAATGGCAGATATGATGAATTGCCGTGATTAATTCTCAACAAAAACAATTAGTATAATAAATTATGAAAAAATGGAATACAGAAACTGAATATCTAGCATATGATAAAGAACACATGGTAAATTGTTTTCGAGATCGTGAATATGATGAAAACAATTTAAAAGATGCGAAATTATGTTGGAAACTGATGAATATTCTTGAATCAAAATTTCAAGAATTACACGACAATTATAAAATTCGAGAATTGCTAGGTGGTCATTGCGCAAACATGAAAGATGAAGAACTTGCGAGTCATTACAGTTTGAATCCGCAGACGTTGGCAGAAGAAATCGCTTCATCATGGACGCTTTTTTATCATGAAGATTTAGAAAAGGCAAAGTCTGTACAAGATGATGAATTAATTCAGGCCGTTTTAAATAATACATCTACAAGTGGATTTAAGAATTTATTAAGATTTGGTGGATTAATTTGTCATTGTTTTGTATGTGGCAAAGATGTTCACTGGCAAACAAATGGTCAAGATTTTAGGGCATATCCAGCAGATGATCGCATGAGTAAATGTTATGGCCCCTGTAAAGAGACGGACGCTATTAATCCATTTATCACACAATTGCGAGTTTCTAGTGGAAAAATTGTGATTAAAGATGATTTAAGAGAAGCATATAAAGAAGAAAATGAAAAAGATCGTTATACTAGGGCTAATATAAATTGCAATGCTGGCGCAATAAAAGAATCTAAATATTGGGCAACATTTAATGTTGTTGTAGGTATTATTGGTAATGAATCGCCCAAGATTTTCAAAATAATCAATACTGAAGAATTAATTATTGGCCATGCACCTTGGCCGCAAGGCACTAAATTCGTTGAAGATCAATACGGTGTTCATTATGATGGTTATCCAATTGAAGATGATGAACAATTAGTAAATATTGGTGTTAAAAATGTGGGTAATATTTGCACAGAACTTTGGTGGTATATGATTGCTGATTATCAAGATTTTATTGATCGTGGCGGTATTATTGAAGACAGTTATTATGGGCATACGGTGTTAGATGTGAAGAATGGCGTATATGAAATTACACATTATGAAACAATGCCAGATCGTGGCAAACAATGGGGAACAGGCGGCCAAATTGTTGCTGAAATCAAATGGATCAGTGATTAATTCTCAACAAAAATAATTAGTATAATAAATTATGAACACATTTTTAATTCAATCAGGTCACGTTAATCTCACAGACCCATGTTATGAGGAAAATCCACAATATGGCCGTTATAATATCCCGGCTAAAAATGGAACTTGGTATGCGGAAGTTTCAAAAGAAGATAGTCGCGTATCAGAACTAATCGTTTATCATGAGGATCATAGTAGTGCTTTCTTGAATTCGCCAATGGAAAATTTCGGTGTAGATTCTGGACAATTTGGAATATTTGATTCAAGTACTTATATTGGCGATAGTGATGACGACGAGAGAAATTGGTACATGAAAATTTGTAATTGTCATGAAATGGATGGCGGTGTAGTACCTGATGGTACGGGGTTTGTATCTAGTACTGGCTACGGTGATGGCGTTTATTATGGTTTTGGAACATATATTGATGGAATGCTTGTAAAATTTTCTATCACGTTCATTAGCGAAGAAGAGGAAGAAGAGGAAGAAGAGGAAGAAGAGGAAGAATGACTGATGAAGATCTTTTAGAAAATATTTATAAAAAATTAAATAATTGCCGTTCTGATAAATTGTCGTATCCTGTTGGAAAATTATATAATGGTGATGATATAAAAATGTTTAACACTATAGTATTTTTACAAGAAGCACTTGAAAACAATGGCTATTTTACGCAATTGCGTTTGAGTAAATTTATAAGTTTCGAATTCTTTTTTAATCCGAAAATATATTTGCACATTAGTAAAAAGCCATTTGAGGAAAAAAATAAATGACACCTGCTGAAGTCGAAATAATCTATCAATTAAGAATGAAAGAAAAATCAGTGGATATCTTAAGTGACATCTATGATAAATTGTCAAATAATCCTGGTGGAATTAAATATCCTATCACTACTGGAATGCCTGTGTCTGCATTTTATCTCCAAAAAGTTTTAGAAGATAAGGGATGGTTTACTAGACTTTATAGTGATAAATTTAATGTGTGGTTACATATTTCTAATATTGATTTTGAAAAGAAAGAAAAAAATAAATGGTGGAGGTTTTTACATGTTGGAAGAAAAATTAAATGAACTTAAGAAACTAGATTCGAAAAAAAACATTTTTTTGAAACAATTCCGTCAAGACAACAACAAGATAATTAATGATCTTATGCCAAAAGCGATTGAAACGGCAATATTTATATTGAATAATTCATCAGGTTTTATTAAATTGAAAATTGGAGAGAATATTGACGGTGATTATTGGCCTAATACCAGAATAGTTTTTAATGATAATGACTTTAAATATTTAAAATTGATTATAGATCAAAATATTGATGATGACGGTAATGAATATGACATAGCATCATTTGTATATGATGATACTTATGATAATACTTATGATACTAAGATAGCATTTCCTGTGGAATTAATGTTTAATGATGATTGGCGAAATGAGGTTTTAGAAAATCATAATACAATTCTTAAAGAGAAAGCAGAAAAAGAGAGGAATTCTGAATTGGATTTTTTCAATAGAATAAAGGATAAATATGGAATATAACACTATAATTAATAATATTTTTGCTACAATGGAATTGAAGAAAAGCGCCATTAATTTATATGATGAAAAAATTAATGATTATCTTCTTTCAATTCGAACTAAAGCAGATGAGACCGCTAAATTTATATGCGAAAATTATGCTGGTAACACTAATTTTAGTTGTTATGGATTTCTTTTAAGACATTACATGTTTGAATATTCTGATATTGATTTAGACTTGAGCGAATATCAATTGAGACTTGTTGAATATGTTGATGGTGCTAGATTAGAATTTGGCTATTATGATCATGAAGATAGTGATGATGATTTAGACCTTAATTGGGACCCGGCGATTGGATTTCGATATGAATTATTGTTAGATGATAATTGGCACGAATCTTTTAAGCAAAATCATGATGAATATATGATGGCTGAATTTGAAAAAAAGAAACAGGCATTTTTACAAGCGGAAATTACTTTTAATGCATTGAGAGAACAATATGGAAAATAAAATTATTAAACTTGAAAATTGCGCGATTATTAATGTAAATAATGAAAGATCATTGTTTGGTCATGTAGTTAAAGATCATAGGCATGATCCAATCAGCACTAAATTCGCGCCAGGGCACAGATTAGTTACATCTGAAATTCAAAAAGAAAATGGTAATATTTTTAATACTCGAAATTCAATTTATGAAGCATTAAATTTTATAGATATTGCGCCGGAAACTTTATCAGATTTAAAAAAGATGTATGGAAATGTTGAGATTATTTCTCAATAAAAATAATTAGTATAATAAGTCATGAATAATAAATTTAAAGTTGGTGATTGTATTTGTTTTGATTCAAAATTCCTAGATCAAGAAAGTCTTTTTCCAAATGATGTAAAACCTTTTGAAAAACATAGTTTTGTGGCAAATGCCACAGGGCTCAATCCATCTATCGTATATTTGATTAAAGAAATAAATGGTGATACTGTTCATGTAGAAGATGTGATTCGTAATAATCAACATATTGGAAATCTTAATGCATTAAATACTTTTTATAAAATATATTGCCCACTTGATCTGCGTGGAAATCCAGTTCATATTGGTGATAAATGTGCATTTGTAGATTCTGATAAGAACATGATTATTGGTACTGTTCAAAAATTTGGCAAATTTAACTTCAGTCATGGCTGTAATATTCAACTTATTTTTGGCGATTTTGAATGCCTTGAAGAAAGCACTTGGAAAAAGAATGCTAAAACACGAATACAAACTGATCCTGGTGGCAGGCTAATTATTGAGAAGGTAAATGTATAACAATAAATTTAAAAAGAGATTTCCTGAATATAAATTCAAAAAAATTACAGTAATTTACGCAGATGATTTAAAGGATATTCCGCTGAGTTTAGTAACATTAGGCGCGACTAAACCAACATATGCTATTTGTTCTAAAGATTTTTGGATTACGAGAATGTCAGATAAAATTCGTTATGTGAAATATTTATGTGAAAATTATTTAAAATCAGAAGTGAGGCTTTTTGTGATTACAAACGATTATTTTTTTATTCGTTTCCTGGAATCATATGCTCCTAAAGATAAATTTTGTATTTATAATTATGATTCAAATACCGTTGTTTATAACTTTGTTTCATTAAAACCAAATCCTACATTAGATATGGCTGAAGAACTGTATAAATTTTCAGTTACACAGGCATTAAAAGGGGGCTAATATGCATAACAATAAATTTAATTTAGATTTTCCAGAATCTCATTTTAAAAAAGTTACAATTTTGTATGCGGATGATATACAAGATATTACTGTGCCTTTAGTATATAGCACGGTTGATATGATTCATGAATCATATTTTCTTAGTAAAAAAGTTTCAGATCGTGTGGAATATGTTAAAGATTTAAGTAATAAAATTTTATCACAATTTAATAATTATTATATTATCACCAATGACTATACATTTATTAAATTGTTAGAAATGAATATACCTAAAAATGAATTATGTATTTATAATTATGATCAAAATTGTGTTGTAGATAATTTTATTTCATTAGAGCCGAATCCAACATTGGATATTTATGACATGTTGTTTCGAAAAACAATCGAAGAATGTTTTCCTATAATTGAATAAAACGTTTTAAAATAAAAATTCACATCAAAAATAATTAGTATAATATAAAAAGAAAGGATAAATAAATAATATGAATAATGAAAATCAGAACTATAAGATCGTCAGCAAGTGGAATAAGCCTGGGTCAAGATGGACTAAGGCAGGAGATAATTATGTCCGAGAGCGAACCGGCAAGACAAATATGCATATGGTCATCATGACTGTAGATGGAAAATCTGTTACAAGACATATTGAAATTTAATGAAATACGAATATATTATCCGAACAGTAAAAGAAGATTATACATCTTACAATAATTTTCAATGGCCTAAATCAGGCCAAGTAAAAGCCGATGATTTTAAACCAACATCAGAATGTGGTAATGGGTTACATGGCCTAAGAATAGGCCAACAAAAACCTGGTGTTTGGTATGATGATGGGATTGTACTATTACTGCAAGTGCCTGCATCAACTATTATTGATCTGAATAATAATAAATGTAAATTTCCTGAATGTAAAATTGTTATGTCAGGAAACATGAACGAAATCACTAATTATCTATATAAGAAAAATATTAATATTGAAGGATTGTATCGAAGAACTCAAATATCAAATAAATCAGAAAAATGGATCGGTGGAGATTACAGTGCATTAACAGCAGGGGATTATAGTACATTAACAGCAGGGGATGATAGTACATTAACGGCAGGGGATGATAGTAAATTAACAGCAGGGGATGATAGTACATTAACAGCAGGGGATTATAGCGCATTAACAGCAGGGCATCTTAGTGCATTAACAGCAGGGCATTTTAGTGCATTAACAGCAGGGGTTTGTAGTAAATTAACAGCAGGGGTTTGTAGTAAATTAACAGCAGGGGATGATAGTGTATTAACAGCAGGTTATTGTAGTACATTAACAGCAGGGGATAATAGTACATTAACAGCAGGGGATAATAGTACATTAACTTGTAGATATTGGGATGGCAATAAAATGAGACTTGCTACTGCTTATGTAGGAGAGAATGACATTAAGCCTAATCAGGCTTATAAAGTAAACAATAAAGGCGAGTTTTATAAAGTATCTTAACCATAAAATTCATGCGCGATTTATGTTCTAAATTTCTCAACTAAAATAAAAACAATAATAAAATCATGAAATTAAATAATAAGATTTTGAGCAAATTGTTTCCAAATTATGAATTTTCCCTATATAAAGGCGTGTTAACATTCCGCCAGGGATATTATTGGCAACATCTAACTAATCTAGAATCCTTTAAGAATCGAATTCTTAAAATTTTAGACAATAATCATATTCAATATTCAGTATTGGATTATGGCGATCATTTTGTAGCCAAATTTCGAGGCTCCGCTACCACTAAAAATTCTTCGCATTTATTTGTGAAAATTCAGGTACTGTAAATTATGAAACTTTATATTATTGTTGTGGATGATAGTTATTTACCATGCATATTTTTTAATAAAAACAATGCTGAAGAATATAAAAACACAATGTATAGTTATCCGAATTATTCTTCATATGTTGAAGAAATTGAATCAGAAGATGAATATGCATAACCTCAACAATAAATACTGGATTTTTGCTGGTGACAGCACATATGAAAAAAATGGTGGTATGGAAGATTTTCAAATTTCTTTTGAAACATTAAAAGAATGCGAAGCATGGTGGAAAGGATATTCTAAAAATTCTTATGGTAATTGTTGGTGGCATATATTTGATTCCACTGATTTTAATGCAACATTAATTTATCCAGATCAAAGTTATCAATAAAAATAAAAAAGATAATAAGACTATGAAAATTGAAAAATTAAACTCACAAACTCTGGCGATTATTGAGAGATTATCTTCATATGTCAATTTAGATGAAGATTTGCCGAATTGTAAGAATGAGAAAGAATTGTAAGAATGAGAAAGAATTGTTGTGGTTAATGATGGATTAATATAATGAATAAATTTAGAACAAATTTTAACCATAGAGAGTGGAATGTAACATATGATGGTTGTGATGTTCCAATGTTGTCAGTATATGGAAAAGACCTGTTGAATACTGTATGCGATTATGCATCTAATTTAACAAATGAATATCTGGCGCTCAAAGATGAATATAATCAATTATTGTCAACATTAAAGGAAAAAGATTAATAATTCAGATCGAAAAGAAAAAACTGATGTATGCGATTTTCTTAATTTTAGAGATAGTCTTATTAAAAATATAAAAAGTTGGAGGTTCCTAAAAAAATTATGCTTATTATTTATACTATTGTGGCTTTGATATTGCTTTCTGGAATTATGCTTTCTGTTTTAGAAGAAAACCTAAGAGTTAATCTTGGATTATTTACTATCGCCTTTATCATGTGGATTATTGTTGTTGGATTTTATGTAAATAATGAAACCCATACGATTAAAGAATATGATCCTGTTTTAAAGTTATATACCACACGCACAATGAATGGCTTTTACATCACAACTGATTTTAAATCAAGCCCTACACCCTAATTAAAAAATATGAAACATTCTGAAATTTATAATCTGTATCTATTACAAAAATCTGAAAACAATATTAATTATCGTCAGATTACTCAATTATTGAAGGATTATTTAAAATCTAAATATTCTATTTCTGACATTCAAGCAGAGTTTATTTATCATTTTTCATATACTGAATTGATTGATAATTTTGAAGATCTGATTCTTACAATTGATAATCCTGCTAAAGCGTTTATTGAATTTAGAAATTTAACCCAACTAAAATAAAAATACAGTAAAATAAAAAGTTTAGTGCAAACTTTTGCTTCAGAGAATACCCTGAGAGAAACTAAAATGAATTATTCAGAAATTGTTACAAAATATTTTACAGATACTTATAAAGGTGATGTGAATGAAGAAGAAATTGAGAGATTATTAATTGAATGGATTCGAAATTCATGTAATTTTAATGAAGACAAATCCACATTTATTTTAAATTATGTTAAACTAAATAATAAGCACATTAATGATGTCATAATCAATATCATAGAGTATGTTGATTTTGCTCAACAACTTGAAAACTACCAACTAAAATAAAAACAATAATAAAATCCATGAATCAACCAAATAATTTCGAAGGTGGTGCAGTAAGAGTAGGTAGCGATTGTTATCCATATTCTATTATTGCACGAACTAATACTAGAATTGAAGCACGTAAGGATAATTACAAACCCGCAACTGGTTTCGATTATTATAGTAACCAGGTATATGATTATGAATTTAATCCACTGTCAGGTGTAGAGGTTTTTACACTAAGGAAAAATGGAAGATGGGTTAAAAAAGGCTCAGATATGTGGCATGGAATATCAATTGTTCCTGGATCGCGCCGGTGTTATCAAGATCCATCATTTTAAAATTTAATCTTGGTTTAAAAATCATGGCTAAAAAGAAGAAAATCACTATAAAGATCGTACCGGATTACAGTAAAGGTAATGGCCATACTGAATATTCGGGTTATGGTTTTCATAAAACAATTAAAAATAAAAAAATTAAAAGAGTGAAAAACAAGCAAGAAGAAAATGATGTGAATAAGGGTAATATTGAAGATTAAAAATCCGCGCATTTAATCACAACTAAAAAGAATTTTTCTCAACTAAAATAAAAAGGATAATAAACCATGTATATAATTAAATTTGATAGTTTGAATTTTACAGTTAATGGCGATGTTCACACTGTAAACTATGTGGATAAGGCAAGGATTTTTACTGAAGGTCGCAATAAATATCCAAATGGATATTATCAATGTTATGTTTCTGAAAATTTTGAAACAATTAAAAAAGACTTAATATCAGTTATTAAACAAGATATTATTAATCATAAGTTAAATATTGGTGATTTTTCAATTACACTAAATATAATTGATATTAGTGCGACCAATTGTTTTTGGATTAATGACAATGCTGGTTATAAAAAAACGTATAGTATTAATTAAAAAGGATAATAAAACATGTATATAATTAGATTTGAATCAATTGCATTTCAATTAAACGAAAATGATCATACAATTAGTTATGCTAGAAAAGCGAAAGAACTTGTAGATGATTATAATAAATACGAAGCCAGATATGGCGGATCTATATTCAGATGGTATTTTTCTGAAGAACTTGAAAAAGCACGTATGGATCTAATGAATGAGATTGGAAATGCTTTATCTGTAAAGGGTTTAGTGAGGTCTGATTTTCGTGTATCCATTAAAATTTGTAACACTGGCAATGTTTCTAATAAATCAGTTAAAAATGGTTTTTGGCCGAATGATTGTTACACGGATTGTATAAAGTTTCCAATTGTGAGTTAAATTTTCTCAATCAAAATAAAAAGTATAATAAAACTGAGGTAAACAAAATTAAAACAATGTCTAATAATCAACTAACAGATTCGTATCTCCTTTGCTTAGGTGACCGCAAGCAAGTACTACTTAATACTGACCGGATTAATCAGAAGATCCGCACGGAAATTACAAATAATTCAGAGAAATTTGAAAATGAAGAAGTGTCACTTCGTTTGAGTAATTCGAGTCGTGCAAATTATCTAGTACATAAGATGGTGATAGATGGTGTAATCACTGAGGCTATTCTAGAACAATATACAAAAATTACACAATATACTAGACTTATTGTGGTAGATAAGAATAGGTAATTATGAAATATAAATTGCTTCAATTGGTGCCTGATGCTGGTGATAGTTATGGAGATTACTTAATCTCTGATAAATTTAGTGATGATGATATTTCTAACACTATTCATCATATCCTTGAAAAAGATAACACTTTAGGCGCGGATGATATTGTAAAAAAACTTTCACAAATTCTTGGCACTAAAATTTTACCTATCAGCACGTTATCTGTTAATATTGATAAAGTTTACAACTATCCATGTATTAGATGTGGCAGTACTGAATTCGAATTGTTTCCGAATTATCTTTGTGTGAATTGTGTAGATAAAACAGATCTTAATAATCAGATGTTTTAATTATGAAAATTACAGTTAAAGATTGGCATCCGAAATTAAACTAAATTGTCTTTTTAAAGAATTTTAAGAACGAAAAAAGTAACAGCATTTGAGTTAAAATTACTCAACTAAAATAATAACAACATGAAATACGAATACATTATCCGAACAGTAAAAGCAGATTTTACATCTTACAATAATTTCCAATGGCCTAAATCAGGCCAAGTAAAAGCAAATGACTTTAAACCAACATCAGAATGCGGTAATGGGTTACATGGCCTAAGAATAGGCCAACAAAAACCTGGTACATGGTATGGTGATGGGATTGTACTTTTACTACAAGTACCTGCATCAACTATTATTGATCTGGAAGATAATAGTAAATGTAAATTTCCTGAATGTAAAATTGTTATGTCAGGAAACATGAACGAAATCACTAATTATCTCTATAAGAAAAATATTAATATTGAAGGATTGTATCGAAGAACTCAAATATCAAATAAATCAGAAAAATGGATAGGTGGTAAAGGTAGTACATTAACAGCAGGTAAAGGTAGTACATTAACAGCAGGAGATTGTAGTAGATTAACAGCAGGGTTTTTTAGCACATTAACAGCAGGGGAAGGTAGCACATTGACAGCAGGGGCTGGTAGCACATTGACAGCAGGGGCTGGTAGCACATTAACAGCAGGTGATGGTAGTACATTAATTTGTAGATATTGGGATGGTAATAAATACAGATTTGCTACTGCTTATGTGGGAGAGAATGACATTAAGCCTAATCAGGCTTATAAAGTAAACAATAAAGGCGAGTTTTATGAAGTTTAATTCTCAACTAAAAAGCCCAAAGGATTTTATCCCAACTAAAATAAAAACAATAATAACAACATGAGTTACCGACTACAAAAACCAAAATTTACTTGTGATAAAATGATTCGATTGAATGTATATAGGATGTCAAGCGACTGTACTAATAATGGAATTTCATCTAAAGAAGATTATTTATACGCTTTTACAACCATTGAACAGGCTAAAACTTATATGGATATCAATCCGTCATTAACAGATAAAATTGTGTTTATTGACGGAACTTATGAAACACTAAGGGCATTTCCTGTAAATCAATATTTAGAAGGTCGATGGCAGATGTTTGGTGGAAATATTGCATTGATTTGTTCTAATACTAATTTTGTACATACTTTAGAACCATATTATAATCATGCAATTAAAATTATGGATAGGATTGAGAATTAGTTTATGGAAAGAAAATCATTATTGGTTAAAATTAACGACTGATCCGACTATTTGACAATTTTTGGATAATTTCTCAATAAAAATAAAAAGTATAATAAGTTTGTGAGGTAAAACTCACAAATATAGAGAGTAAGGTTGGTACTCTGTACCGTGCTACACATTGAAAAATATGGCCAGGGCTGATTAAGGTGTAATCGGCAACAAACTCTCTATTTAACATTAAAACAATGAGTTGAAACTGTGGAATTAATCGGCCCAGGCAAAAACTGTATAAGGAAGATTTAAAATCAAACTTCAGTAATTGTTTTAATGTTAAATCTGCATAATATGCAGATAATATTTATAAATTGAAGATCACATACCTTCAGGAGTCGTGATTAGTGGAGATTTTAATAGCAATATTAAAGAAATTTAAGTTCAGTAACTCGGAAAACAATTTATAATATTATGACTCACTTGAAAAGTAAAAATATCGCGCGGAATAAAAATGTATAAAGCAAAAATTGGAGACAAAGTAAAAGTTAATAAGAATATTTATAGATGGAGTAATCGGCCAAGAAAATCAATGAGTGATGATCCAAATAAAGCATATTCTTTATATAAAATGCATTTACCAAAATATACACTATATGCTTGCGAAGGCGAAGAAGGGATTGTTAAAGAAATTTTTGCTAATGAATTTGATTCGAAAAAGAAATTTCATGTAAAAATCGAAACTAATGATGGTTTTATTAAAACTTTGCGACAAACATCTTTAGAACTAATTAAAAGGCCAAAATAATATGATTATTTCACAATTAATTGAAAAATTATCACAATATGATCCAAAGAGTTATGAATTTGATATAAGAATATAAAATTCATTTTTAATATTATCTTAAACAAGGGACTCTAAACTCCTTCCCAGTCTCTTTTTTATCAGAGGCTCTTTTCCATTCCATGGAACGGAAAGCAAGATATAATATTTTGATTCTTCTCACTTAATAAATTAAGTAAGAATTGTAAATTTATTCGGACACCGAATCACTTACACACAGTTATTTCTAAATAATATGACAATTCAGGTATATTACTGAATTTCTTCCCATATTCTTTAGATAATTGTTTTTTAGTTTACTTATTATTCTTCTTTATTTAGTATATTGTCACCTTTATTATTTGTACAATATTATATTTAATTAGAAAAATGATTCAAGACTAGAGTTATTGTAAGAGGATATGAAGGTGGCTTCAATGATATTGAAGAGGATTTTGTATATGAAATAGAGATTGTGCCAGATCATAATAAAAATTATGATTATGTTGGTGATCATGAAGAGTTAGAAACAGCACGTTCTTATTATGATGAAGAACAAGATAATAAATTAATCCAAAGTGCCATTAAATGTGTTGTGATTAACCGCTACAAACATAACCCAATATATTCATAAAAATCGCGCATTGATTCACATTTTAATCTCAATTAAAAATTTTATCACATCTAAAATAAAAACCATAATAATATTATGAATAATCTTAAAATCTCAGCATTGATTCAAATTCTACAATCTCATTTAAAAAATGGAGATAGAAATGTTACATTTATTGATTTAGGCAATGGATTCTCTAACGAACTAACATTAGAACTGGATGCTATTACACAAGATAGAGATGGGTTATATTTTGAAATCAAAATTAAGGATTAAATTATGACTACAGCAGAGTCTTTTCATGAAGAAATGCAAAATTTAGACCTCAAGGTAATTGATTTTAGGATTGTGAGTAAGCAGGAATTTTACGGTACCACGGCTGATTTTTTTGAATATATGTTAGAATATTATTGTGAATAAACAGCACAATTATTAAAAATAATTCTCAGCGTTTGACGATTTTATGACTGTATATAAATAAAGTCATTGATGGTTTTAAACTCTCGCGCGAAAATTAAAAAGTTAATAATTGAGATAGTTAAAGAATAAATTTGGAGTGAAATTCCACAACTAAAATAAAAAGGAGAATAATATTATGAAATTTTTTAAACTTATAACCTCTGATCCAAATGTTATTGGTGAGCATTTGCGTGATGAATTTTTTGATGGTGAAAGAGGATGTTATTATACATTTGATTTAAAAAATGATGTGACTGAATTGCCAAATGAACTTGTAGATTCTGAAGATGATAGTTTAGAATACAATGTTTCTCAAAAAAATATTAATAATGAAAATATTGTTATGAAGTATTATTGGGATGGCGATGGTTGTCTAGAATTTCATTGGTCAGATGGTACAGTTCTAATAAACACTGATTGTAAAAAAGATCATGGTTGGCGTTTTACAGATATCAATGATTGGCGATACAAAAATAACTGGAACACAATAATAACAACATGAAATACGAATACATTATCCGAACAGTAAAAGAAGATTATACATCTTACAATAATTTCCAATGGCCTAAATCAGGCCAAGTAAAAGCCGATGATTTTAAACCAACATTAGAATGCGGTAATGGATTACATGGCCTAAGAATAGGCCAACAAAAACCTGGTAAATGGTATGATAATGGAATTGTGCTATTACTAAAAGTACCTTCATCAACTATTATTGATCTAAATAATAGTAAATGTAAGTTTCCTGAATGTAAGATTGTTATGTCAGGAAACATGAACGAAATCACTAATTATCTATATAAGAAGAATATTAATATTGAAGGATTATATCGAAGATCACAATTATCAAATAAATCAGAAAAATGGACCGGTGGTTTTTTTAGTACATTAACAGCAGGTGCTACCAGCACATTAACAGCAGGGGTTTGTAGTACATTAACAGCAGGGGTTTGTAGTACATTAACAGCAGGGGCTGGTAGTACATTAACAGCAGGTGATGGTAGTACATTAACAGCAGGTGCTACCAGCACATTAACAGCAGGGGATGGTAGCACATTAATTTGTAGATATTGGGATGGCAATAAATACAGATTTGCTACTGCTTATGTAGGAGAGAATGACATTAAGCCTAATCAGGCTTATAAGGTAAATAATAAAGGCGAGTTTTATGAAGTATAATTCTCAACTAAAATAATAACAATAATAACAACATGAAATACGAATACATTATCCGAACAGTAAAAGAAGATTATACATCTTACAATAATTTCCAATGGCCTAAATCAGGCCAAGTAAAAGCAAATGACTTTAAACCAACATCAGAATGTGGTAATGGGTTACATGGCCTAAGAATAGGCCAACAAAAACCTGGTAAATGGTATGGTGATGGGATTGTACTTTTACTACAAGTACCTGTATCAACTATTATTGATCTAAATGGCAAATGTAAGTTTCCTGAATGTAAGATTGTTATGTCAGGAAACATGAATGAAATTACTAATTATCTATATAAGAAGAATATTAATATTGAAGGATTGTATCGAAGAACTCAAATATCAAATAAATCAGAAAAATGGATCGGTGGTGATTATAGTACATTAACAGCAGGGAATGATAGTACATTAACAGCAGGACATTTTAGTACATTAACCGCAGGGAATGACAGTACATTAACAGCAGGACATTTTAGTACATTAACAGCAGGTTTCAATAGTACATTAACAGCAGGGTTTTTTAGCAAATTAACAGCAGGTGATGGTAGCACATTAACAGCAGGTGATGGTAGCACATTAACAGCAGGGAATGACAGTACATTAACAGCAGGTGATGGTAGCACATTAACAGCAGGGGCTGGTAGCACATTAACAGCAGGGGCTGGTAGCAGATTAACAGCAGGGAGCGATAGCAGATTAACAGCAGGGAATTATAGTAGATTATCTTGTGAATATTATAATGGTAATAAATACAGATTTGTTACTGCTTATGTAGGAGAGAATGGTATTAAGCCTAATCAGGCTTATAAGGTAAATAATAAAGGCGAGTTTTATGAAGTATAATTCTCAACTAAAAAGACCGAAGGGATTTTATCCCAACTAAAATAAAAACAATAATAATATTATGATTACAATTATTAAAAACGGCGATCTTTTCTTATCTGGGTGTCAGGCAATTGTGAATACTGTAAATTGCCAGGGAGTTATGGGAGGCGGAATTGCCGCTATCTTTAGGAATAAATATCCAGAAATGTATGTAGAGTACAAGGGACTGTGTGATGATGGGGAATTGAAACCTGGAATCTTGCATATTTATGATTATAATGATCCAATTATTATCAATTTTCCCACAAAAAATGAAGTATATTTTGATTCTAAAATGGAGTATGTGGAAAGCGGACTAGAATCATTGAAGAATTATCTTATTAGCAATCAAATTAAAAGCATCGCAATTCCAGCACTAGGATCTGGACTAGGTAATTTAAATTGGGATGAAGTATTGGCACTTATTCTTCAATTCCTAGATATTCCAGAATTGAGTAATTGTGAGATTAAAATTTATGAGCCACACTAAATTTAAAGATGGTGATACAGTTTGGATTGTTAATGATAATCTAAAAATTATTAAAAATAAAATTCATGATGATGCTTTTATGAATTATCCTTATATCTGGCTAGATACGCCTATTATTAATAATAATATATTTTTTGCTCATGAATCAACAATTTTTCAAACTGCTCAATTAGCATATAAAAACGCTAATAAAATAAGAAATGATCGGATTATAGAATTGCAGAATTGGATTTTTTTTGAAGAATAACAGATGGAAATAGTAAATTTAAATTTCAGTATCGACTTTAAACCTTGGAAGGTTTATGTAACTGCTCTAGATGAACCGATATTGGGTATTCCTGAATATGAACGCTGTCATTATAAAATTTATTTTTTTGAAGTACAATTTTCACAAAAATTAAATAATCTATACATTATATCGGCAAAATATTGTCATTCTACAGCGGCGAGAAATTTAAATCCTGCATTAATTGATAAAATGTACGAATTTAATATAGATCCTCAAACTGAGGAAAAAATTTATGAATTGGTGAAAAAATCAGATCATATTAAACCATTATTAAAACAATTAAAAACTAAAGAAAATGAATTAATTAGGTTTATTGAATTAAAAAAACAAAGTATTGTGGATTTAAATAATTTTATTGTTTTAACAGAATTAATTAATCAAAATTCTCAACTAAAATAATTAGTATAATATAAACATGACTGAAACAAGATATTATCCGTTGGTATTTGAAGAAAATTCAAAATCTGTATTAGGATTGTTAGTGGTGCAACACGGTTTATTTTTATATACTGCTCATAAAGATGAAGATGGAAATATTTTTTGGTTTTATCAAAAAAATTACAGGCCACATGAGCAATCTTGGTGGAATCAAGTTAAAGATACTATTCCGAAATATGACACTTTAACAACAATAAAGCCAAAAGCAGAAGATTGTGCAAAAGATTTTAATTATGAATTCACTGACATAGTGAGAAGGTCATATGATTCATTGAGAAATCTTTATAACAATGCATTAATTAAAATATCCGAGTTAGAAGATAGAATATCCGAGTTAGAAGATAGATTGAAAAATTCTCATCAAAATTAAAATTCATAATAAAATCATGAATAATCAAGTTAACACATTAAATATTAATCCTCAATTTTTACAAAAAATTCAATTTATCCTTAATGGAATGGAAGTCTTTTTTACTCAAAAAGACAATAATGGTCATGATGTTTTGTATTGTTTTGAGGTTGAAGAAAATGCGATAAGACAAGTATTAGGTACTGATTTTGATTATTTTCTTCAAAAGAAACTACAAGGTTTAAAATATGAATACTTTTATAAATTTGATATGAAGTTTTTTGTATAAACCCGCGCGATTTAATCACAGCGAAAATAAAAAGGATAATAAATCATGAATGAAACTCAAGTTTTTAATGTATTATCTAAAATGGTATGCTTTCCATTTGTGATTACAGGAGCCCACACAGATAGACAAACTCTGCAACGTTGTACTATTAAAAATAATATTGCTTATGATAATCAAGGTAATAAATATTTTCCTGCTCAAATGGATGGCAGTGTTGATCCTCCTTTTGAATGCTTTTATCCAAGATATGGAAAAATTAAAAATTATCCAGATGGAGAATATTGGGCATATTTATTTAATGTAAATCATAATATTAAGCCTGAGGAAATTGAAAAGTATTTAATAAAGCCAAAGAAAAATTGTGGCAAATCTGAATGGAGTAAAGCAAATTATGCTTCCCGATTTAAGGACTGGGTACAAGCGACATTTAATACACCTGGTTGGAAAGAATTTGCTGAATTATTTCCGAATAAATATCCAGGATTTTGTGTGAAAAATAGAATTGGTGATGAATCATTTGTGCCAAAGGCAAAAGAAATTTATTTGGATCGTTATAATTTTGATATTTATTATAATGAATATCCTTTTAATGAAACTATTTTTGAATTCCGATACAATCTTAAATTTAGTGACATAATTGATGATATTGCAATGGATTCATGGGATAAAAAATATTGCCCGTGGTTTCGAATGAACTGCGATTTTACTGAATTTTTAGATGATTGTTCAAAAGATTTTATGCGCGATCATTTTTATAATAAAGACAATTGGGAGTTTAACACTGAAAGAGATTATGAATCTGCAACATCTAAGTCACAATTGATTGAATTAATTAATGATCATATCAATTCAATATGGGGATCTTATTCAGGAACTAAATATTATTGAATAATCTGCCAAAAATTTACAGGAGAGTTTAAAAACCGCGCGGATATTCAGAATGCTTTTGCAATGTATTCTATCTATATCATACTAGAAATTGGAAGTATGATTAAATTATATAAATAATTCTCAATCAAAATAAAAAGGATAATAAAACATGTTACATAATATAATTCAAAAAATGCTATGTGTGAAAGCCACACATATTAACGAAAATACTTTTAATAATCTTTATGAAAATGTACTGAATACTTTTTCAGTGGTTAAGGCAGATCCAGGTCTATTAATTCATACGGGCATTGGATATAGTGACGATAATTTTTTATATAATATGAAAAATAGCCCAGATGATTTAAATGAACTTATTCATTACGCTAGGTCAAATGCATGTGAATGGGTACTACTAGATTTTGAGTATGCAGAACTCTTAGATTTGCCAACATATATTTGGCCCAGTTTAAGCGATACTGAAATTTAACAACTAAAATTTCCCAACTAAAATAAAAACCATAATAATATCATGATTATCTATAAAGGCCCAAGTTCAATTGATGGCAAACCGATTGTTGCTATTGTCACAATGAATACTAGTAATAGAAAAACAGGTCAAATGCCTCAAATTTGGATTTTAAGAGAAGATATTCATCCTACGGAAGCATTAAAAACTGGTGAAGATTATAGTGTTTGCGGAGACTGTGTACATAGGCCAAAACAATTAGGTGATAATGCTATTAAAAAATATAGCAGAACATGTTATGTAAATACTATGCCAATTAATGCAGTTTTTAAAGCATATAAAAAAGGCAAGTATGTAGACTACACTAATGATTTAAATACAGTATCACAAAAACTTAAGGGACTAAATGTGAGATTGGGTGCATATGGAGATTGCGCTTTTGTACCAATTGAAGTCTGGAATGTAGTGTTGAAGTATTGTAATAATACTGGATATACACATCAATGGAAAATTTGTGATCCTAATTTTTCAAAATATGCAATGGCATCGTGCGACTCTGAATTAGATGTATGGTTGGCAAAAAGTTTTGGTTATCGAACATTTTATGTGCATAATTCAGAATTTGATCCTAGAAAAATTATTAAAGATGATGATGTTTTGAAAATGGCGGTATGCCCTGCATCAAAATCAATGGGTAAAATTACTACCTGTAATCAATGTATGGCCTGTAATGGTAATCGTGGAAACTTGCACTCTCTAATTACTATTAAAATTCATTAATTCCCCCAACTAAAATAATAACAACATGAAGTATGAATATATTATCCGAACAGTAAGAGAAGATTTTACATCTTATAAGAATTTCCAATGGCCTAAGTCAGGCCAAGTAAAAGCAGGTGATTTTAAACCGACATTACATTGCGGTAATGGGCTACATGGCCTAAGAATAGGCCAACAAAAACCTGGTTTTTGGTATGGTGATGGGATTGTGCTATTACTGCAAGTGCCTTCATCAACTATTATTGATCTAGAAGATAATAGTAAATGTAAATTTCCTGAATGTAAAATTGTTATGTCAGGAAACATGAATGAAATCACTAATTATCTATATAAGAAAAATATTAATATTGAAGGATTGTATCGAAGATCACAAATATCGAATAAATCAGAAAAATGGATA
>Ga0302186_10000883_pt1 | contig 26038 bp, 25 predicted proteins | sample II_Bog_E1_2_FD_198782 | JGI IMG/M metagenome (GOLD analysis project Ga0302186, IMG submission 198782) | Peat permafrost microbial communities from Stordalen Mire near Abisko, Sweden - II_Bog_E1_1 | ecosystem: Environmental > Terrestrial > Soil > Wetlands > Peat | place: Sweden: Abisko...
TCCCCATTTTTTGAGTATATAATTTTAAACTTTTTTTTATCATCTTTATAAATTTAATTTAATTATAACCTAAAAAATTGCATAAATGTTTAATTTGAGAAAAAAACCCCTAAAGTCAGAAACTTGCACAGTATTCTCCAATTTTTTCCCTTGCTGATAATTTTTCCCAGCTCATTTTAGAAAGAAACTGCCTCACTTCTCTATTAGACCCCATATCAAACACCATCTCTTCCCCTTCAGTAGCTTTATGTAAATAATTTTGTTTCATTTTTTCCCATAGATTCTCATAATATTGGCCCATTCTCTCTTGAGGTTTTTCTCTCGGCTTCAAAATCTATACATCCTCTTCATTTATCTATGGAATTTTTCTTCAGCCTATAATTATGTGTATAAAATTCCTAATGTTTTCCATAAAAAAGCATGTTTTACTAGAAAAATCTACATTTCATTATGGGCATTTTCCTTGTTTTTCCACATTTTCAAGGACCTCCTGCTTTCTAGCAGTTTCCATACTGAGAAATCTAAATACGATCACTTCACAGTCGACAAATTCGACCCCCTCAACAAAAGATTCATGAGGGTAAAATGGAAGGATATCACAGTAAATTTCATATGTTCTACATAAGAAAAGCGTTTTTAGGTCGGCAATTTTGTCTTGTTTCATGAGAAAGAAATCTCCCCAGCAGATGTTCTCATTCTTGATACTTCAGAATTCCTGAATAAAGAAGCCATTTGTTTCACGAATCGTGAGAATTTGTCTGGAGAATCTGAAAAAACTTTGAAAAAAGCTTGCGTTCTCACACAAAACGGAAATTGTCCATCTCCGAAGGCTTCAAATAATAAGGGTTTTTCCTCTTTATCTTTTAAATTGGATTTCTTTCGAAATCAAGAAGATAGTCTCAATGGTTATTTGAGGCTTTTTAACGATCCGAAAACGGAAAAAGTTACATATGAGAATTTTATTGAAAAAGGAGAAAAAATTTCAACTCGATGGGTTTTCGCAGTCGTGGTGTTAGTGGGTAAAGATGTGCGGATTATGAGGGACTTTAAGCGGAAATTATATCGCAAGTCTCGACTTGAAAAAAATTGTGATATGTTCTTTTATGCTTATTTGATAATAACAGTGGTATTAGCCCTCTTTGGTGAGATAATGTTCATATCTAGGTCTATTTATAATTATAATGAAAGTGATTCCAATATAAATATGAACCATTTATTGTTATATGTGACGGTTTTCCCGTTAGATCTGCATTATCTGAGCGAGATCTGGTTTCTTTTTTTGAAGTTCAAATTACAAAGAAAATTCAAAGATATCAACCTCATTCAACAACCCAACCTCTTGACAAATCTAGCCCATCTCGATTACATTTTACTTGAAAAAACTCACATTCTGACAAGGAAATCCCTCGAAATCTCATTGATTTATTTCAAAAGCACCAATTCTGTTTATAACTTTGATGCTTTGGCGAAATTCCAACTAAAATTCAATAAATTTAGATCAAAAACTCATTCTCTATTAGTTCCAGCAGGGCCAGCTAGTGGTTATCCAGGTGTCCCTTATCAGGCTTTCTTAGAAAATGAAAACGATGAATCTAAGATATCACATTCACCCGAATTGAGGAAATCTAAGCATTTTTTCAGAGATTTCATCAGTTTCCCGTATAACTATACAGAAACCATCATTGGGTTATTAAGTTGTGGCAGTCAGGCGAGTTTTCCTGGGAAAATATGGAAAATCTGGAGAAAAGAAGAGAAAACTATTCGGAAAATGTGCGAAGTGTTGGGTTTTCGATTGATGCCTTCGAATTTGAAGGGTGAATTCAAGATATTTTTCAATAATAATGAGGAAATTCAAAGGAAAACTTTAGCTTTCCATGAGGAATTAGGTGTTTTTTCGAGTATAATTATACAGGATGCTCAAAAAGATGGGGCTTCTTTATACGCGAAAGGCAAATTAAAGGATTTTCTCACAAGATTGAATGAAGAATCGAGGAAAAGCATCGATTCTTCATTATTGGAGAAATTCTATAGGAAAGGTTGTTTAAATCCCAGGGTTTTCACTAGAAAAAAGTTGGATTCTCACGAATTGGCTTCTTTTCTTGAGAAATATAAGAATCTCCATTCAAGTCTAATAAACCAACAGGAATATTTATCAGTTCTTTTCTCAGATCTCTTACAAGGACTTGATTTAATCTCGCTTCTAGGCTTCGAAGAGACCTTAGCCCCAGATTCAATGGATTTCATTCGATATGTCAAGGATCTCAATATAAATTTATGGCTTTTATCAGGCGATTCTTGTGAAAAAGTATATTCAGTGGCCCATAGACTTCAGGTTTTCGATATGAAGGCCGATAGATTTTATATAGACGCTGGGACTATTGAAGATCTATCAAAACAAATAAAAAATATCCTCAATAGTCTCAGCAAGGAAATCAAGCCTTTGAAGGAAAATTGCGAAATTTTCCCTAAGAGAAAAGCCTCACCTCCGATGAAAATGACTAGAAATAAAGAGCTCATGACCTTCATTGAAGAGAAAAAAGAGAAGTTTCTGTTAATAGATGGGAAAATTCTGCGGATTTTGTTGAATAATGAATATTTGTTCAGTCATTTCTGCTTCATAGCCCAAATCGTCAAGACTATTATTGGTTATAATTTCGCAGATATTGAGAAAAGGGATTTCCTCAAAATCATCAAGGAGAAATTTAGCCAGAACACCACAGTTTTAACCATTGGAAACGGATGGAAAGATCGGCTTATGGTCGATTATAGTGATATTTCTATAGAAACGATGGATAATGCGATGAAAATAGCGGATGTTTCAGTGAAAGGGGTAGGCACTATAGTTGATTTGATCAGAGGATCAGGAGATTTATATGAGAAATACCTGAATTTTATCGAATTTTCATATTATAAATCGTTGATTTTCACTGTTGGATTGTTCGTTTTCATTTTTTTCGATGAATTCTATGCGAATTGTCTCTATGATCCCTTGATAACTCTGTTTTTTTTCACAATATTTTCTTTATTTACACAAGGGGTCTTGCTTGGATTTTATGAGAAAATCAGAGAAAATTTCAGGAAGGATTTCAAGGAATTATATCATGAAGCGAGGTTCAGAGGGAAAGCCAAAGAATTATTCAAAAGATTGTTATTTCTCATTATGGAAGCTAGTATCATAGCAGGCTTGATAAGTCTAGACACTTTTTATAATGGATTGGATTATAATAGTCTTGGGTTAACTTTAAGTCTTTCAATCATGATGTTTTTGGTTATTAAGGTATTTTTTTTTTTTTACAAAGTATTTTTACAAAGTATAAAAATCGTTTTATAAAAAAAAAGGTTGCTTTGGAAATCAAGGGCGAATCTAGAATCATTTTCTTTAGATTGATAAAGAAAATGCTAGTTGTTTTGATGTTGAATGGCCTTATTTTGTTGATTTTTGTCTTTGTTTGCAGGATAAAATCTTTTCAAATACCCGGATTTGTAATTTCTGAGGAAACTTTCCTCATTTTATCGACTCCTAGCATTCTTTTCATCATCGCTTATAATGTTGCAATCGCTATGGGTGTCAGTTTTGTCATGAGATTCATGAGGAATGATTTATTCAGAAAATCGCCTTTCGAAAGATTGTCAATCTTTCTTTGTTCTGAAATCACGAAATTCTTGGCTATTAACGTATTGAGGGATTTTTCACATCGCAAGAAGTACTTTGATTATTGAAAGTTTTAGAAAATTTTGTTTTGCTTTTGTTAGGAAACTGAAGAGCATTATCAGAAGGACGTTTAGAAACCTAAAAATAATGGACTTCACAGTCACTTCAAGTAAAAAAAAAAATCTTAATTAATTTTTTTTTTTTTTTTTTTTTTTTTTTTGTAAAATATTTTTTTTTTTTTTTTTCAATTTTTTTCAAATTAAAACAATTTTCAAATTTTCATTAGTGATTGGAGTGTATGATGAGACTCGTGAGCTGCTCAACATAAACCCCATAACTCTTTTCTATTCCGACCGCCGAATGGAACGTGCCTATGAGTTTTACCACAAGACTCTTTCAATCAATTATTCCAAAACTCTGTTGATAATTTACCTCGTGGCATTTTCTGCCTACATTCTAGAAAACATCATTAAAAACCCCAAATTCGACTATCTCTTTTGTACCGAAATCGCAATTGTGTCATTCGGAGTTTTTCTCCTCATGTTTATGAAGTCAAAAATATATGAAAAAACCTATTACAAATCGATCAATTTAGTGCTAGCAGCAAGCATATTGGTAAAAGTGCTATTTGATTGGTCTTTCATAGGGTTCGACCTTTCTTTCTCTGCGATTTTGGTCATTTTGTGTTCATCGTTGTCAATCCATTTGAAAATAAACTTCACCTTTTTGTTTTGCTTCAATTTGGGGTTCCTGATCTCCTATATTTTGAGGTAAAACAAGTAATTTGCTTTAAAATTTTAAGATTTTGAAAGAGTTTTGTTGAAATTTGAAGACATTGGCTCTGATCCATTCCTAGATTATTCCTATTCGCAAAAAGCACTCCAAATCATACAAAATTCAGTGTCCATGGGCTTAATAATGATGGTTTTCTTTGTAGATTTTATCTGTTTGAGCGTGAGTTATCATGATGAAAGGCAGAAAAGATTGGAATTTTTGCTCAAAAATAAAATAGAAGCTGAATCTAAGCTCGTGAAGAACATATTCTCAATGCTTGTGCCCAAATTTATTGAAAAGTCGATAACTGAACAAAGTTTGATTTTTTAATGAGTTTGTTCTGAAAATTTATGATTTTTTTAATTAGAGAGTCTCAACTTTCATGAGAAATTCAAGGTGTCGGTGTTATTTTGTGATATTGAAAATTTCGATGAGTTGTTGGCTGTTGAAAAAGAAAACATGATCAAGATTTTAGATTCGATTTATCGTTATTTTGATGTTTTATGTTTTTCCTTTGCAGTGCAAAAAATCGAGGTATTTTTTTTTTTTAATAAATTAATTTTTTTCCTTTCAAAAATTTACTTTTTTTCATTAGACTGTCGGCAAAACCTATATGTCTTGCACAGGGATCCCAGTAGCAGAGCTCGAATTTCCTCCTCAAGCTCGTATCTTCAACAAAACCACTCGTTTGGTCAACATGGCCTTTGAAATGTTAAAGTTCATTGATAAATTCCGGACATCCAAATCCCTTTCAGTCCATTTGAAGATAGGTATTCATGAAGGGGAGGTCATAGCTGGACTTGTGGGTCTTCATAAGCCTCAATTTTCTTTAATTGGTGATACAGTGAATACAACATCAAGAATATGTGCCAATGGCCATAAGGGACATCTAACCATATCACAGCAAGCGAAAAATGAGTTGGATTTATTGGTTTTTGCCTTTGAAGAAAGAGAAGTACATGCCAAAGGCAAAGGCATTTTGAAGATTTTCGAGGTGAAGAAACGAGTGGTAGGCGAGGGGGGGCCTAAAATGAAGCGAGTGGTTGAAAAGATATTAAAGATGGTCCGGGAAAACAGAAGAAACCAGAATTTTGAGTGGATCCTCAATATGATGAAGAATTCGGCACTGATGAGGGAAGAGTCTGTGGAAAAAAACAAAGGATGCGATTCTAAAATGCTGTTAAGATTAAGTTCCAAAAGAATCTCTATGAGAATATGGAATAAATTCAAATGGATCAGAGTGTTTCTGTTAAAATTCCTCATTTTTAATTTTAAGGAATGTATCCTGAAGATTTTGGAGAGTATTTTTAATAGAAATCAGCTCAAACAACATACCAAAAAAATCTTGCCAAAATTTCAAATGATAAATTTCAAGGCAGTGAAACCAAATACTAGCGATTCTCTTACTCATTCGAAAGAGAAGTTTATGAAGAAAATCGATTCGTTCACTCTCAAAACTAATAACCTTTACTCCAATGAGGAGTTCCTTAAACAGTTGGGTTTGAAAAACTGGAAGTTAGAGAAAATGATACTCTCTTCATTGTTTCTTGTGATGTTCATTCGGGTTTTTCTCTTGTTATCATTGGAAAATTTCTTCAAAGATGTCTATTTCTTCCTTTTGGAGTGTTGTTTCTTGATAATATTCGCTATTTTGTTATTTTTCCTCCGGGAATTCTACACAAATATCACGAAAATAACTTATTATAAATATCTATTGACATCCATCTATTTTTTAGGAGTCGTGATGAGCTTCCTAGAGGCTCTTGAATCCGAATTGCAGGAGATTTTCTCCATAACTTTGGTAACTTTGGCGCTTTTACATATAGTTATCACTACAATTTGGTAGATAATTAATTATAAAATTATTGTTATTAAAAAAAATATTGAAAAATTTTATAGTGTTTTCAGTTTTTGTGAAACCTTAATGAAATCCTTCATTTTATTCGTTACTTGGATGACTTTACTCGGATTTTTAAATAAATTCAACGCTGAAAACGTGATCTTTTGTATAAGTTTCATTGTGTTGAACCTGGTGAAAACTTGGCTGAAGAAAAAAACGTTGATGAAATCATTTAAGAAAAACAAAAAAAACGAATATAAGAGGGAAAATCAAGAGGTATTCGTTAGCCACCTTCTCCCTTTGCATGTATTAAAAAAAAACATTCATTTTTAATTTTTGATAGACCTTCGAAAAATTGAAGCAAATTGAAAATAATCAAAGATTAGACCTCAGTGACTCTTTTTCCCAAGTTACTCTTTTATTCGCAGATATAGTCAATTTCACCAAATATTCAGCTCAAGTTGTGTCCCCCTCTGAAGTTGTCAAGCTTCTCAAGACACTTTTCGAGGAATTCGACCAAGAATGCAGAATACATCAAGTATATAAAGTTTACACGATCGGAGATTGCTATGTTGTTATGGGAATGCTCAATGCCTTCAATCGCAACCCCAGAAAAGAGGTCAGAAATGTCGTTGAAATGGCGATAAATATGCTCAAAATCATCAGGGAGGTTCGAAATAAGGTCAACTTCCTAGAATTAGATATGAGAATTGGGATACATACAGTAATTTTTTTAATTTTTTGTTAAAACAATTTTTTTTTTTTTTTTTAAACGATTTTTTTTTGAAAAAAAAAATTATTTTTTTTTGTAAAAACAGTAAAATTCAATTTTTTTAAATTTTATTATTATTATTATTTTTTTTTAATTAGGGCGACATAATCGGTGGTATAGTGGGTAAAGATATAGTGCGATATGACATATATGGCACTGATGTTTTAATTGCTAACAAAATGGAATCTAACGGGGTGGCTGGGAACATTGTGTTGAGCCAATCAACGAAAGCCCTTTTGGAAGATGATCCTATGTTTAATCATACCTTCGAGAAATTCAAAGAGATTTCAGTGAAACTTCTTGACAAACCTGTTCAATCTTTCATGATCAAAAATTTACAGAATTTTTTAGGATTTGAATTTAATTAATTTTTAATGTATCTTTATGAAGACCACTTTACAATTTATTTATGAAATATTTAGAATTTTATTCATTTGGTTCGTTATTAACAGCATCTTGCGCTTCTTGTTTCAATCTTTCCTCTTCTTCAGCCTTTTTTTTCAACTGAACAAAAATTTCCTTTAAAAATCATTAAATTTAATTTATAATTCACCTCTTGTTCCTTTCTCCATTTGTTTTCCGCGTAATTTAATGATTTCTCACGAATATTCTTAGCAATCTGCACGAAAATTCCAAAAAATTCTTAATTTTCTCAAGAAAAAAAATACAGAAATCTTGTTAATTCTATCCAATTTTGGCAAAGAATTCAAAGTATCATAGACATATGTGGTCGTATTCTTCGCTATGAAAGGATTAAACGAAAACACCAAGGTTCTCAATTTGTCAATTCCTGCCAATTTCGCAAATTCCTCCAATTTATCGAACTTGTTTTCTCTTTAAAAAATCGACAAATTTTTCCAATAATTGAAATTTTTACTTTACCTCAAGTTCAAATATTCCAAATTTTCGAAATTTGGGATGGTTTCCTCAAAAACTTCAATCTATCATGAAAAAATTTCTAAAAAATGATAATTTTCATTAAAAAAACCAAATTTTTTCTCAGATGAAGTTTCTTTAAAGACCCAAGGTTTTCAAACCCCACAAATTGTTTGATTCTGTTTTCAGCCTAAAAATGCCAAATTTAACTCTTTTGATTTTTTTTCTTTATAAACCAGATAAAGTTCCTTCAGATTAGGCATATTAGAAAGACTATTTGTAACATTGATCTTGTTTTTCCTCAAAGAAAGCGTCATGAGCTTCGGATGGCCATCGAAGGTTTCGAACTTCTCTATTTTATTATCATTAAGATCCAGAAAAATCAAGTTGGGACATTTGATTTGTGAGAGTTCAATGATTTTATTGCCTGAGAGTCTCAGAAACTTCAGGTTTCTGAAGCCCTCTTCATTAGCCAGAGGTTTTATATCCTTGATGTTGTTGTTTTCAAGCGAAAGATCCAATAAACAAGGCATGTTTCCAACTATTTTTGTAATTTATTAGGAAATAAGAGGTTTTTTACGAAGGGTGAAATCCTGCAGACGATTATTTGAAAGATCAATTTTGGTGATATGTTTATAGTTGGGGAGACAATTGGGGAGATTATCTAGGTTCTTTTTCTAAAAATAAACGATTTTTGAATGAATTTAAGGGATTTTCAACGTCGAGGGAAAGCAATGTGAAGGTATAACCTGTACGATCAAAGGTGAGTTGGGGACGGGAAAGATTAGAAAAAATCAACTCTTCAAGTTTGGGCTTGTCTTCTTTTGCCGCAGCGGGTTTTTTGTCTTCTTTGGAATTTTGGGGAGGCTTTTTACTCATTTTTTAAAGAAAATATTCCGTTTCAAAATTAAAAATTATAGTTTGACAATTTTAATTAAGTGAAAAATTGTATATTAACATATATGGGGGCTCAATATTTAAACTCATAAAGCTTGGTAGGTTGAAATGAACGATAATTCTTATAATTCTTTGAGTTGCTGTTATTATTTATTAGCAGATTTTCTTCCTTCAGCATAATGCTTGGTCTTTTGGTCAATTTCCTACCTTCTTCAATGTTAGTACTACTATTAATACCCTTGGAATTCATGAGGTTCTTTGGAGTTCTCACACTTTTCATAGATAAATTTTTGCAAATTTTGGCATGGCTTTTAACTGTTTCTATGAAATTATAAAATTTCTTTAAAATTTGTTTGAAAAAAATGAAAAAAATGAAAAAAATGTAAAAATTTTCAAACTTTCAGGAAACATTTTGCCACAATATTCACAATTTTTCATCATCAAATTGTTCGGTGTTCCATATTCCGAGTCATTATTATGCAATACTTTTTCGAGTGTTTTTTCAATACTATCCTCAAAGTTTTTTATTATTACACTTTCAGTCATTGCCCAGTTTTTATCCATTTTTTTTTTTGGGGAATTCGACGATTTCTTGGGAGAGACAGTTTTTTGGGGTGTTGACGTTCTTTTTTTATTCGATTCACTATTCTTCTTTCGTTCTTCTAATTGCCTTGTGTAATTTTTCATCATTAATAACGGATTTATGATCTGTGGCTTTTCATTTTTTTCTTCTTTTTTATTGGTTTCTTCTTTTTCACCATTTTTTTCGTTTTTTTCTTGTTTTTCACCATTTTTTTCGTGTTTTTCTTTTTTTTCAATTGGTTTTTCTATTTTTTTTTCCTTTTTTTCACCATTTTTTTCCTCTTTTTTTTCATTATAATTCAACCCTTTATCCAGACTCTCATTTGATTTCTTAGGCATTGAGGTCACTCTGTGCGTTTTCTCTTGTTTTTCTTCATTTTTCTCTTTATTATCCCCAACACATACGGATTTTCTCATAAATTCAACAGGCGTTTTTTTCTCATTTTTATTCTCTCCTCAATAAAAACTCTAATTTCAAATTTTAACAACGCTTAAAAAAACCTTCATTTGGCTTTTTCCCCTTGCAAATCCCAGAATGTTTCTCGATTCTTTCCATATCAAATTTTCTATCGCATTTTTCACATTTCACCAGAATTTGTTCTTTAAAGGCTTCCTTTTCCTATAAAGCAAGCTCAAAAACAATAAAAATTAGAACAAAATACATCATAAATAGGTTGTTTTTCAATATTTTCCTCTTTGTTTTCGTGAATCTCAGGAATAATTTGCGGGTTTTCTTCGTTGTTTTTTGGGAAAAAACAAGAATTGTTTTTCATGATTTTCCGAGAAAGAGGCTTAAAAGGTTTTTCCTTGGTGCAAATTTTCTTATGGCCTTCAAGTCTGGATTCATAAAATGTCCGGTTGCAAAATCCACAGGATACAAGTTTCTCTAAGGCTTTTTTCTTGCTTTGTTGATCCTGGAAAGGTGAGAGAAATTTATGAATCAAGATACCAAATTGTCTTTGTTGGGCAATTCGGGGATCTCTTCAAGGGCTACATGGATGGAGTCGATAGAGGGGTCGACCATTTAAGGGAATTTAAAAAATGGAAGAATTGATTTAAAAAAACAATGAAAATTTATATTAAGGAATTTTTTCGAGTTTTTTGTCTATAAAATTGAAAATAATAATTCAAAAAATAAAAAAAATAAAAAATTAGTATTCAATAATGAACCGGGAAAGGCATACATTTTTTAAAAAATTTGCATTTTCTTCTTTATCTCAACTTTTCAGGGTTTTGTAAAAGTTTCGGGGCAAATTAAAAAAAAAAATTATAAAAGTTGGTGCTCGTCTATTTCAAATTCAGATCATCTGTCTTTTTTGTTGTCCTTAATAGGATTACAAAATAGCCATGGGGAACTAGGATTTTTCAAAATTTTTTTTATTAAAATTTGAAAAATTTATTTCTGTTGATTTAAGTTCAACTCTCGGAAGGTTTTTGTTTTTTTAATTTTTTAATTTATACAAGAAAAAATATCAGAATTTTTCGGAACTAAATATATAGAAAACTTTTTGATAAATCATTTTAAATTTAAAAATATTTGAAATGGAGCCTTCACATTCCTCCTCCCCAAAAAACCAATTCTATAACTTACCTTCGAATAATGCAGAATTTTGGAAATTGATTGAAGAAAAACTTTCTTTTCCAATTCCTGACTTAAAAACTTTAACTGAAATAATCAATTCTTTCACAAGCATTATCTTTCCACACGTGTCCTTATATGAGAAATGGGATTCAATTACAACAGCCCTTTCAGAAATTTCTTCCAAATATCCTAATTTTAAATTTTTCGATGAGATCCTCCCAAAGATACAGAAAGCTTGTTTGGAAATGCCAGATTTATTTAAAGAAACTCAACAAAAAATTAATATTTTGCCACAAAGAGAAAACTCTGAACTCAAATTAACAGGCAAGCAAATTCGATGTCTCTTATGTCACGCGTTTTTTAACACTCTCAACTCTTTTTTGGCCCAAAATCCAAACCATGATCCAAAACAATCTAGATTTGGTAACATCACTTTTTACCAATTATATGGCAGACCCCATCAAGAATCAATAGAAAGACTTAAATGTCTCTTTTATTATTTCATGACAGTTTTTACTGAAGAGCCGAAAGAAGAGGTGATTTTTCTGCGAAGGGTCCTCAATGAATTTCCAGATTGGAAGAATGATGAGACTCTAATCACAAGAGAGGTCAATGTCTCGGATCTGACAAAAATCGAGGATTCTGATGCCTTTTTGCATGTGGATTTCGCGAATAAAAACTTACAAATCCATAATAACATCCCAAGTTGCACTCAAGAGGAGGTGCTCTTCTCAATCAGACCTGCCTTGTATATCACTTTACTTATATCAGAGACATTGAAAAAAAATGAAGCAATTTTCATGCTTGGATGCAAGAGGTATTGCAATTATACAGGGTATCTGCATACTTTCAAATTTGCAGGACCTTATGAAGGGATTAATGATGAGAAAAAGACCTCTGGATTAATTGCAATTGATTCTGTTGTGAATTGGGGGAATTTACAGTTTGAACCAAAATATGTGGATCGAGATCTAAATAAAGCTTTTTTGGGGTTCTGTGGGATTGAGAAAGTAATTGAGGAATATGTGAAAGGGAAAGAAATTTCGTTGGATTTGAAGAAAATCTCAACTGGTAATTGGGGTTGTGGGGCTTTTGGAGGGGATTATGTTTTGAAGTTTGTTCAACAGATTATGGTCGCGAATAAAATTGATAGAAATTTGGATTATTCAACTTTTGGTGACAAAGAAAAATGCATGATTTTAAGAGAGATGGATAAGAAAATAAAAGAAAAGAAACTCAGAATAAAGGATTTGTATGAGATTTTAATGGACTTCGTGAAAGAATTAAAGAAGTGTGAGAATTTAGAGGATTATCTTAGAACAAGGTTAAAGAATTAATTAAGGTTAAATTTCTATGAAAAAATTTCAAAATCGAATTTAAAAAATTCATATATTTTTTTTCATGAATGAATCATAAAAATATTCTCACAAATTTTTTTTTTTTTTTTAAAATGATGAAATATCTGAATTATTTTCAAAATTTACAATATCAAAATGTTATTTCAATTCATTCCTTAAGCTCTTCATCTAGCATATTATATAATGCCTGATCGAGGTGATTGGGATTTTCTTCATTTCTTAATCTCCGATAAAAACTCTCAATCCATATAATTTTCTCATCAATTTTCTTATCTGTCAAATTGATAAAATGAGGAGCCATGTCTTTTATGGTAAATGTTATGTTTTTTTCCTCTTTATCATAAAAAAGTTAGGGCTTTGCGAGAAATTCATAAACTTTTAACTGTTCATCAGAGAAAAGCACTTTCTTCATCCTTTCAATGTCTATTATTTTCCTTATTAAAATCCTCGCATCAAAATAGGATGAAATCGTTAATTGTGCTTTTAAAAACATCTTCAACTTCTTATTTTTTAGCTTTCCTTTCCTTCTGAAACAGGAAATTAAACAATATTTAGAAATTACATAATCCCAGAATGTGAATTTAAAATCTGCATGACTTTGATGGTTTTTTGAAAACAAGTTTTCTAATTTTTCCCTCACCTTCGCTTTTTGATCAAGAGGATTGACATCCGGCAGCATTTTTGTAGGATATTGAGTAAATGTCATGGAGAAAATCTCAGATTCATGCTTTTGATTTTTTTTGTGCAATTTGATGGTGTTCTTGATTTGTTCTTTATAAATTAAAAAACGTCCTTGATTTTGATTGTTCGGTGGTGTAAGGTTCTCATGGGGGATTTCTTTCAAGTTACTCAAGGTAATTTTTGGGATAAATATTGATTTCTTTTTTCTGCTATTGTCGAATTCACTATTGATGAGGAATATGGTAAGTTTATAGCTGGTGTAAACTGAAAGCAAAGCCATGCATAATATTGAAAAAATCTTCACAATTCCAGAAACTTCAGCTGCTATCATTTGTACTTTTGGGTAGATTCTTTGAATTTGTTGGGTTTGGGAGGAAGCATAAAGTATTAATTTCATTAGAGGATATGTTCTGTTGAGAGAATTCGAATTAGATACGACATCTAGATCGTAATGTTCGAATTTATGGATGAAATCTGAAGTTTTGGAACTTAAAAAAAAACCAGAATCAGTTTCAATGGTAACTTTTTTCAAAAAAACTTCCACATGTTTGCCAAGATTATTGTCTAGAAGCCAATATAAATCCTTAATATAATTAGAAAAAAGCTCGTTGAAATTGTTGGTGTTGACAGATTTGTCTTCGGTGTAAATGTTGAAATATACATCATCCTGGATTTTCATACTTATCACCTCATCCGGCTTGCAAATAACTTCTGATGTCGTGCTATTTTGGCATCGATTAACTACAAATTCTATTCTTGATAAAAAATTTTCAGTCCATGAGCCATTCAAGCTAAATGCCCCTAGATCAAAACAAAAGAAATTCCCTTGTTGATAAAGCCCTAAATAATTCCTCATATCATATTCAGTGCAATTTCTCAAATTTATTGGAGTGCTGATCGTGTTACCACTGAAATTATCAATGTACTGATAACTTATTGATAAGTCAAAATAACCAATTGGATCAAAGTTAAAATAATCATCACCAAATGAAAAAACCATCGTATAATTATCAGGGTTAAAATAAAGGGGAGTTGTTTCTAATGGTTGAATGGTTTGATCCATTACTGCAGGATTCTCACGGTAATAAAGATCAGAACCAAAAAGCAGACAACAACATATGGTGAAGGCCATTGTCAAAAGAGTAAAGCAAGACCCGAGGTTTGTTTGGAAAGAATTTCGACCAGCAATACCAAAAGCAATCTCTTTCCCATACACATCGAAAGAAGAAAACATGAGGAGGGATGGATATATTAGTTTTTTATTTGAAATTAATTCACGATTTTAGAATGAATTATGATCGAACACATTATAAAACTTATTAATTATATTTTTGTCATTTTATTGTTTTTTAAATAATAATTAATTTTTTGTGACTTTGCAACTTTGGTTGGTTTTGTTTTTTAAAATTTTGAAGTTTTAATAGGGAAAAAAATAATTTTTTTTATAAAGAAAAAAATTTCCTTCTTTATTAAATCAAGTTTTCATTAGTTTGTTTCTAATATAATTAACAAAAATCCCTTAGTTTTAATGACCTAAGCAGCCTGAATGGTGACTCCAGATGAGCTTGTTTGCCACGAAACAACTCCTCCCCCATTACCCTCGGGCTGAGTTAATCCATTTCCATTCAGATTCAAAAACATTGCCTCATTATAAACTGATTGAATAACGAGATTTCCACTGACATCAGTGTTGAAAACCATCATTTCTTGAGGTCCACAAGCAGCCGTCAAGCATCCGTGGGTTGAGCAATCTGGATTCGTATCAAAAGTCAAATAAGACGAAAATTTGTTGTTTTGAAGGCAAAATATTTGGTGGTCATTGATATCTAGTTGCCCATTATACTCAATTGTCCATTTTTCATTGCCATCAGCTGTATATTGGAGATTGACAATACCACCTGATCCCGCCCTGAGGAACGTGTTCGGGTATTGTACAGATTCAATGTTGACAGTGCAGGTAGCAAGAGGTGAGGGTGATGCTGGATCTCTCGCGAGTCCACCTAAATACCATGATTGAGTGATATCACTTGGGTTAAGGATTTTGACACCCACTGGAACAAATGAAGTTGCTGTTACAGCACCCCCTCCATTAGAATTTACAGTTTGGCTTAAAGCATATGTGTTTCCATCAGCCTTTCGTTGGCTAAGAGTCCCGAATGCAACATATGGGATTGCAGTGATAGTCCATTCGTGAATAGAAGGATTAAAAGTGCTTGAAAGTGTCAAACCATAGACAGCACCGACGAGATCCACACCTAAATACTGCTGAAAGACTGTGTTCCAGATAACGCCTGTGCCTGTGCTACTAAGTGTAAGACACCAGGTTTGATAACTCCATCCAGCTTGAACAGTTTGAGCCAAGCCAGCTCCACAAACCAAGCCTGGAGGGGATATTTCTAAAAACGCGCCGCTGCTTTGCGTCATAATGATTGTCCCAATTTCGCATTCGGTGTATGATAATTGGACAGGAACAGAGAAAGTGAGAATAAAGAAAAGGAAGAGAAAGATGAGGTTTTTCATTTTTAATATAAGAATTTAGTAAGTGATTATAAAAAGTTCTCAGCTTTTAAGGTACAATTTTCGCCAGTCTTGGTTTTGTGTACTAACTAACTAAAAAAAAGAAGTGCATGAGTAAGTACTAAACAAAAAACAGTAAGTCATTTTCTTTGATATTTTTCGAATTAATAATTACAAAAAAAAAAACTTTCGAAATTTAAAATTTTTTTCTGAATAATTTTAAAATTCCTCTTCAAATTTTTATCATAGTTTTCATTTACTTCTTTTTTTTGTTGGAGATTTTAAAAAAAATAAAAAATTATCAATTTTTTTTTTGCATATTCGCAGAAAAAAATTGATTTTTTTATGAAGAATCGTCCAAAAATATACTTATTTATTCATCATTATTTATTATCTTAAGTTGTTTCCCCCTCTTCACCTCCATATTATATTCAATCATAAGCTTAATATTCAGTCTCTCCAAATCCTGAACAGTTTCATACATTTTATGATCCGGCATTTTCATTAATGTCTCAGCTAAATCCTCGATCGATTTTTTATTTATTTCCAAAAGAGAACTCCATAACTCGTTAATATGGGGTGAAGACCTAAAATTTTTAACAAACAATTCATTTTTTTTTCTTAAAAAAACCTTTCCGGAGGTTTTAATTTCGTAATGGCGTCAGTCAATTTGGCAAGCACAACATCCAAATCCAGAATTATATTCGAGGCATCATTAATAAACATCGCATAACTATTGAAAAAATTGATCATTTGGGTTCTGTTGGACTGCATTTTGTTATTATGGGCAAAATCCTGCAAATATGATGAATTCAAAGATTTATCCATTTCGTCTTTCTCTTCAGATTTTTCCTTGGATTCATGTTCCTCAGTCATTGATTTATTCATGTCTGATAAATGCTCAATTTTTGGGTCCATTGAGAATATGTTGATAAGATGGAAGATAGGATTTTTTTCTTAAGTTCAAATTTTATTGGTTTTATATATGAAGAAAAACCTTGGAAATGCTTTGTAAAAAACGACAACTTTTTTTAATTTAAATTATTTTCTTCCGCTCAACAGTTTTTCTAATTCATACTTGATCCCCACGTTGATTTCCTTCACTTTGTTGACTTCAGATTGATGATCCTGGTTCTCTTTCATCATCTTCTCATTTTCCACCTTCTTCGTGTTCTCAATCTTTTTATCTAATTCCTCCACCATTTTCTCATATTCACTGCATTCCTTCTCCAGCACCATGATTTTATTATGCATATTTGACTTCTTTTGTTCTGAATCGATCATTTTTCGCATTCCATAAGCAATAGAACTCTCATATAAGGTTTTATAAGATTTCAACTGTTGTCTTATTTCATCACGGACTCTCACCAACAAAAGGCCTCTTTCCTTGCAATCGATCGTGATCTGACGAATCAATTCATCAAAACATTCATCATAAAGACTTTCTCTAATTGGACAAATTCCAGTTTCTCTTGCCTGTCTTTGTTGCAGACGCTTTTCTAATTCTTCCTTTAAAGTGATAACCTCAGTTTTTGTGGCTGGGGTGCTCAAAACTGTCTGAATCCATAATTGGCCATTTGGCAAAAGATGCTCTTTGGGAGGTATTATCTTATTTAGAATGTCTTCTGTACGGTTTTCTTCTTTATTTTTGGATTCTGCATTCACGGGAGATAATGTTTTAGAAGGGGAAGTTGGGGTTAGAAGGGGGTCTTTTTTGGTGTTTTTTGATGCGGCTTTTTTGCCCGAAATACTGACCAACACAGGGGTGGAGTATTTGATGAGAGAATTGTGGGTGGGTAGGGCTGTCATTAGCGATGTTTGGTAGTTTTAGAAAATAGTAAAACCGATATTTTTAAAAAAAAAATTATTTTTTTTTGGCTAAATGGAAAAAACTTTTTGTAATTTTGATTATTGTTGAGAAAATATTAAATAATAGCAAAATTTTAACACCCATAAAAAATTAATAGCGCCAGGTTATAAATATCTTTTTCGAGGGGAAGAAATTTGTCTTAGATGACCACAACTGCACACATTAATTTGTGTTATTGCAGCGAGGATGAAATATAGTTACCAGGCTTCTATTTAATAGAATATGTCTGACAATACAAGATAACTGAGCTGCAATTCCAAAAAATCCTTTAATTTTTTTTCCTTAAAACACATTTTTTCCCCATTAACATTTTTTTTTAATTGATTTAAACATTTTTTTCTTTTGTGGGTTCATCAACCCCATCAAAATCGACGGATTCCACTAATTGTACCTTTTATAATAAAAATTATCAAAAAACAATAAATAATATACAAACCTCAGGGATATAATGTTTTAACATTTTTTCAATGCCATTCTTTAAAGTAATTCCTTCAAAATTCTATGAATTATTTCCAAAACATCGAAATTTACCTGAACTGGGACATCCCGCGCACGATCCTTTCATTATTAATTTGACGATCTTTTTTCCAAATAAAAAAACTTCAAATAAAAAATAAAAAAACCCCAGTATCCTCCACGAAGCTACTATAAGCGATATCCCCCCCATCTTCCTGCACCACAGGCCTGATCCTCGTCTCAATAATTTCTTTTATCATAGCAACCACCTCAGTATCATTTTCTTTTACTTTGGTATCTTCAGCCTGTGGTTCATCAGTGAACAGCTTCTCATTCTTGGTGAAATGGTCCATAATCACAGCGAAAATTTCCGGTTTTAAAGACTTTGAGTAAAAATTGAAAAAGAGTCAAAAAAACACAAAATTCATCAAAATTATAAAGACACTCCATTCAGTATCGTCCTTTTTAGCAACCGAAATGTAATCATGTCCATAAAACACTCGTTTCACTCCATCCACGGAGAAAAGCTTCCGGGCTAAAGGAGATACATGGGTATATCTCGCAGCGACGAAATCCATGGTTCCTAAGGAAATTCCAAAGGTTTTGGTTAGAAACCATACTTAAGCTTACAAAAAAAAATAACCTGTTTCCATGATAATTTTGCCAGTGGGGATGAATTTCAGGAAATTAGGATTGGGAGTGGTTTTTGTCTGAATGAAGAGGTTTTTTGCTAATTCTTGAAATTTAGTTTAGTTTTTTTGGTTTTGAAAAAGAAAAAATCAACAACTAAGAAAAAGCGAAACATTCTTTTGAGCGAAAGAAAAGGAGAACATTTTTTTTTTTGATATTTACAAATTTATATTATTTTAACTATTTTTAAATATCTCTATTTAGCTGAAAAAGCAACATAGAAGATAAAAACATATGGCAATTACAATAAATTAAAGCTTCAAGAAATTCTTGAAATCCTCACATTCTTTGAAATCTTCATTGTTTAACAAATATTTCAAAAAAACCCTTAGAGCAAATTTCCGATGAGTTATTATTCGATTCTCGCATTCCTTGGTCATGAAGTTTACGATATTCCCTTTATCAGGCAATTTTTCTAGAAGGAATCCTTTCGCATTTGCAAATATTTTCAACTTTTACTAATTTTAGCTTGTTTTGTAAAAAAAAATAGGGTACTTTTTCATACAAATTCTTGAAATCTTTATAAGTCTTTTCCAAAGTAAATAGTAGTTTTTTGTCTGAATTAATGAAGTTGATGATATAAAACTAAAGATAATTTTTAAATTTTTACAAAATTTTTGAAATTTTTTACCACTTCATCACATTTCTTCACAGCCTCTTCAATCTCAATCTCATTGATCACAAATTCCGCGTGACTTTCCTTAATTTTGTTGGTGATCTCATGGAAAGAATTAAATGTTTCCATTGGCAATGAATAATTTTTCTTCCTGTCTTCGAACGAGGAATTTGCATAATTCGCAATCACCGTATTTTTTAAATTTTCCCTTTTTTAGTTTTTTTTTTGTTTTTACTTACCGTAACCAAAAAAAAAAAACTTATTTTTACGTAAATCTTGGATTTGAATTCCCAAAATTGCTGTTATCATCAGAATTATCTTTGAAATTCTCCTTTAAGTTAAGATGTCCTCCTCCAAAACTGCTATCTTTTAAACAAGCGCTTTCTTTCTCGTTGGGAAAATGGATCTTCTCCCCCAAAGAAATGATATTTGTTTTATCGGAGCTGGTTTGATTCATGCGGGGATCAACGGAATGGTTTGATTTTTGTTTGATTGGACTGGCGTTTTCCTCAAAGCTCTGAACTTTATTGATGATGTGGCTATTTTGAACAAGCATCTTTTTATCAAAAATAGGCAGGAGCTCGTTTGATTTCAAGAAATGCATGAAAACGTTTGATATGAGCTTTCTTTTTATTACAAATTTCAACAAAAGGTCAAAGGCAGTTATTCTTTCCTTTATCGTGAAATCGTTTTCACTGTAAAAATTGGATCTTTTAATGCGAAGGAAATCCTTACTTTCCAGGTCTTTTGGGAGGAAAACAGGGGAAAATCACCGATTTGTAATTTTTCTTCATTTCTTTATAAAAAATTGAAAATTCTGTGAAACTTCGTGAGGTATCGATTTTTATGTTCCCCAATGCATATTCTATTCGGTACACCTAATTTGGCAATTTGATCATAATTATTAGGGGGTAGGGGAGGGGGAGTAGTAGGCGGGTAGGGGGAAGAAGGGATACTATTATTTTGGTGTTGTTTCGAGTGATTTCCCGTGCCTCATTTATCTCGATGTTCTGGATCTCGAATTTCATAAATTCGTTGTTTTCTTCCTGCGAGCTTGTGCGTTGCTTTTTGTTCGAAAGATCGTCAGAACTTGAAATTTTTTCAGGTTTTTCTCCCACTTCCTCAGAGTATTTCATAAGTTTTTCCTTGAGTTTCCTGATCTGAGGCTCCTGTGTTGGTAAATATTCAAATTTTTTTTGAAAAGAATTATTTTTTTCACCTCCATTGAAAAAAAAAGGTCTTGATTTTCACTCATTATTTTGCTTTCGCTGCTCATTTTCTTAATACTCTGAGAAGTTTCAGAGTGAGTGCGGTGTTGATGATTAGAGCAAAAAATAGAAACAAAACCTATCGATTTTTTAACAGGATAAACAAAAAAAATTACTTAATATTGATAATGTCACAATATATATCCAATATATTAGAATCAGGATGGAGACATGGTTATATTCCAGCTAGCATAATCTTTAAAAACCAACAAAAATCAAGAAAAAACTCTTATGAAATCTATCAGAAAAGTATAAGTGAATTGACATCCCCATACGATGTAGAAAAAAATTTTAGTTCTTGGACTAGAAAACCCCAACTTAACATATTCGATTCTTATCCAGAAACAATTGACCACCTTAGAAATTCAATCTATTATCAAATAGTTTATAATTTTTAAACCCACATCAATGAGTCCAAAGCCATTTTCCAAACGTACATGATATCGTAACATGAATCCATTGTTGCCAATCCAATGTAAAGTATTGAAATAATGGCCAAAGAAAGAGAAAGGATTATTTTGAAAATATGAAATGTGGTGTAGGTGGGAATTCCTTTTAAGGGTGGTTGAGTGTGTAATGTTTTAAAGGATCGAAGAAAAAGATAAAGAAATGCGAAAATTGGGAGAACACCAATGATTGTTATGAGGATGGAGATTGTTTGAGAGTCATGCTAAAGAAAAAGAATAATTAAAATTTAAGAAATTGTTTGGAGGGAACGCTGTAGTGGACTTCCATAAATAGTGAAAATGAAAGTGCGGGGGGTTCTTTGCAGAATATATAAAAATAATTATTGTTTTATGGGAAATATCAATTAAAAAATAATGAGACCGACAAAAGAAAAAGAGGAAAAAAACAAACTAAAAATGAAAAAAAAAAAAACAGATTTTTCATAAAAAGTATTTTTGGGAATATCATATGACATAGAGAGAGAGCTAAATATTCTTATGGCTTTTCTTAAAAAAATTACCTTCTCAAAAGTCAAAACACACATAAGTGAAAATTTTTTTTTTTTATGAATAACATTGTTTTATTAAGTAAATTTCAGAATTAATTAATATGGTCTCTTTCCGTTGCTTTTCCATTTTTTTTATATTATATATATCCAAGCTAAATTTGTTAGGGTAATTTTAATACTTATAAAAAAACTTTTCTAATTCTCAAATATTTTTCCTTTTGTTCAAAGAAAAATGCAAATATTTCTCACTTAAAAAAGAAACAGTCTCAAATAATTTCATTATAAATTTCTTCTTTTAATTTGAAACAACTCTCAGCGGTGTTTTTTCAAAAACTAAATGTAGTAAATTTTTAGTGTTATTGAACAAAAAATTAAAATCCCTTCGACTTTAAAACATATTTCATTTGGATGTCAGCGCTTAGGAACAAAAAAACTAAATAGAGAATGCAAATGTCTCATCAAAAAAAAATTTAAAATAGAAAAAAGAAATAAAATTTATAAAAAATGTCCACATTTTCAAAATATACAATATGGAACACATAGAAAGACCCCCAAAAATAAAATAAAGGAGATCCATTTACCCAAAAACCTCCCATCTCTTTAAGGTTTTCAATTGGTGGCCGTTAAAATAGAAAGTGCGAAGGAAATTAAACAGAAAAAATTAAAATCAAAAAAATATTTTAAAAAAACCCAAACTGGACTCCAAGAACTCGAAATAAAATTTATCATTCTAAATCAAAATTTTATTTGAAATTTAAAAAATCATAGCATCGTTCAATGATTTATATCCCCATCGAAATAAAAATTTATAATTCCAAAATTTCATCTTCTAAAAACACCGTTTTTTGGTTCTTTCCCAATGAAGTCCATCATCCTTTTCCTTTTCATCGCCCTCGCCGTTTGCACTGAATCATCTGATTTCCTCGCACCCAACAAACCTAAGGCCGCTTTGAAGGCAGCCCCAGCATCCTCTGAAAGTCCTCTTGCAGCTCTTCAAAGACTCTCCAAGGCCTTCCCCAAAGATTCTCTTTGTTTGGCCCAAGGCAAAAGACACCGCTTGATTGTTAAGGACACTAAAGTGGCAGCTGCAGCAAAAGCAGCCCTTAAAGGTGCAAAGGTTGGCGTCTTTGAATGTGCCCAATTCCTCGCTGAACATGCTAAAACTCAATCTCTCAAAACCCATAAGGAAGCCAAGAAAGAAGCAGCCAAAGCACCATTAGCTAAACCAAGCGCAGGTCTCATGAACAAGTTGAAGAAAGCAGCCACTGCCCTCAAGAAATCCATTCAAACTGTCGCTGGAAAGACATTGAAAACAGTCGCTGCCACGAACGCTGTGAAAGCCATTGACAAGTTGTTGAAGACAGCCGGAAAATCCAAGGAAGCCGCCAGCGAATTAGCTACCCATTTGGCCAGAAAAGCCAATCAAGTGAACAAGGCAGTCATTAAACTCGTGAAGAAAGCTGTTGCTAAAGCCGCTAGAAAGGCCCCTGCTAACGTTGCGAAGGCCGTGGCTGCCGTTCCAACCAATAACTGCTGGGTGGAAGTGTCCAAATTGATTAACAATGCTAAATGCAGTTTGATTTGAGAGGCGGTAATACTATAAATAAAAAACTTAAAAGTTTTTAGAGAAAAATCGAACCTTTGAAAAATTAAAGAGTTTTTTTTTTTCTTTTTTTCATTGCTTTACAATTTAGAAGAATTCACACCTTGGGGGATTAGGTATTTGGACCTTTTTCCTTAATCATCATTTTTTTTTAATTTAAAAATACACACCATCAGTAAATTAAAGTTTTTTTCAAAAATTTCTTCTTCCAAAATCTTCCCATCATTTTTCTCCTTCTGCTTCTCCTCTATCTCTTCCTTTAATTTCTAACAATTCAAATAATGGATGTGCCTAGAACTCAAACTCTTTGAAGATTGGTCCAGAACCATCTCAAAAGGACTAATATTGTTATTTGTTAAATAAAAAAAAATGGAAAAACTCCTTCAAAGAGGTTCAAAATAAATTCACTAATCTAAACTAATTATTTCATCAATGCTTCTAATTGTTTTTGTTAAATTATTAATATTTAAATCAAGAGAAACCATCTTTATTTAAAGAAAACAATTTTTAATTTTAATTTCTAAAAATAGATTAAAGCAAAATGTTTTATGTTTATTTATTGAAGGAAAAATAATGATTTTTAAAAGGACAAAAACGGCAGGAGAAATAAAGGATTAATCTAAACTATTAATCGAAAACAAACATTAAATCACATTTCATCATTCCATTAATTTTCTTTAATGTTTTAAGAAATCTTAAAAACATATCAAACAATTTATAAAAAAATTAAAAATCCTCTTTTTACTATTTATTCATTTCCTTAATCTTCATAAAATTCATACTATTGTTTAAATTAATATTTCCTATTTCCTATGAAAGCACTCCAACTTCCCATATCCACTGCTTGTCCTTTCTATCCTTCCTTCATCTTTGCTCATATCGCCTCCCTCCACAGTGGTTTTTCTTTTTTCTCCTCCTTCATTACATAGAACCCCCAAATATTTCAATAATTCTATGTTTTTGATCCCAATGATTTCCAAAACTTCATTCCTCTTCTTTTCAATGGTCACAGTACTACTGCAATTGATTGTATCTTCACTTTGTAAAACCCCCTTGACCTTTTGGAACTTCTCTTCCCCTAGTCTTTCCTTTAGGAACTCCACGAAAAGTCGATACCTTTGTGTTGACACCTCATTGGATGTAATGAGATTGTCAATGCCTTTGGGACTATTTCTCTTGAGTTTGTTGAAATTTGTGGGAGAGATCAAGATTTTGCTGTTATTGTTGCTAAAATTGCGTTTTTCCTCCTCTTCTAAGTTATTTCCCTTTCCTAGAGATGTCTTTTCATCAATGATCTCAAGGTTCCCCAATTTCTTCGTTTGTATCCCCAATTTATTGGAGGGACTTTTCCTTGGATCATCTGTCAACCTCTCGATTTCTTTTTTGCTGGGCACTTTTTTCACTAAAATTGAGGAGTTGTCATCGTTTTTCTCCACCACCAACTTGTGACTGAGGTATTGTTCAAAGGACACCCTATTGCTTTGTCTATGCGAATCATTATTGAATTCGATGTCCGCTGAATTGATTGATGGCACATTTATTAGAACCTGGGGAGTATCAGAGAACTCTTTCATGGGTGTGGAATCTTCATGTGGCTTAAAAAGTGTCTGTTTTTTGGCTTGTTTGATCACGTTTAAAATTGAGTTTTTATCGAGGACTTTTTGGTTATGTGGTGTGGAAAATTTCTCAACATTTTCGCTTTGCATTGTTTCAAGACCTGGCAAAGTACTATAGCTGAGTGGCTTTATCAGAGATTTCTTCTTAGCCTCGGGCTTATGAGGTTGCAAAAAGTTGTCGTTAAGGTCTTTACAATAGATTTCCTCTAAATTTTTATAATTCTCGGGGTATTTCAACGACAAACTTTTGATTTCAAGTCTAATCTCCTTTATTTGTAGGATCTCCTCTATCTCAGGCCGCTTTTGCTGGTTTTTGGCTAAAAGATTCGATATAAGTTTATGAATGAATCCGCTGTATGTCGAAGACGCTGCTTTAGGCTCTTCTTTAAGTATTTTATTCATCAGAACACTTATATTATCGCCTGAGAAAGGACGTTCCAAAGCACAAAGCTCATATAATAAACAACCTAACATCCAAATATCAGTTTTACGACCATATGGCATTGCAGAACATAGCTCCGGGGATAGATAATAGGGGGTTCCGAGTGAAGTTTGGGCTAGATCAGTGGAATTTTCTAGTTTCTTGGATATGCCAAAATCTCCGAGTTTGATCTATTATTGATATAAATGATTCGGGGGAAAAAGAGATGGGAAATGAATGATATCATTTATTTACGAGTCCGTTCTTCATCATAAAGATGTTCTGAAGCTTGATGTCTCGATGAAGGATGTTTTTGTCATGCAGATACTTCAAAGCCAGACAAATTTGCGTGAACCAAGTGAGAACCTAAAAAACCGATTAATAAAAGAGTGATTATTTTAAAAGAGTCACATTTTTCTCGGGTATTGATTGGGAATTCTTTCGGGCATCCTTAACCACCCTATCCAGGTCTCCTAGGAAAATAGTAGGCTTTTTTAACGAATTTTATTAAAAAACCGTCATCTGCAAATTCCATCAAAATGTAGAGTTTTTCCTTTTTTGAAAAATAGCCGAAACATTTTATCACGTTGCAATTTTCCAATGAGTTCATCAGCTTCACCTCGTTTATTGGGTTCAGCTTCGGGTTTTGATTGTCAAAAAGTACCTTCTTCAAAGCGAAAAGCTAGCGAAAGAAACATTTTTTAGAGAAAAGAAGAAAGTAATGAAAAGCCCAACCTCATTAGTCCGTTTATCCTTGACTAAATGCACGTTACCGAAGCTGCCTTTGCCTAATTTACGCAGTTTCTCGAGGTTTTCCATCGGAGGAAATATTAAAAATTAAAATGTGAAAAATAAAAAATTAGCTTTGTGAAGCGTCTTATTAATAAAAGTAAAGTTTTTTTTTAGGGAAAATTATTTTGAAACCCGAAAATTCTTTAAGTAATGGGCTACTACCAAACTATTGTTTTTATGATGAAAATCTTTCCAAAAAAAAATAGAAAAAGTTCAATTT
>Ga0302186_10000885_pt1 | contig 26025 bp, 27 predicted proteins | sample II_Bog_E1_2_FD_198782 | JGI IMG/M metagenome (GOLD analysis project Ga0302186, IMG submission 198782) | Peat permafrost microbial communities from Stordalen Mire near Abisko, Sweden - II_Bog_E1_1 | ecosystem: Environmental > Terrestrial > Soil > Wetlands > Peat | place: Sweden: Abisko...
TTTTCTTTTCATCCTTGATTTGACTTTTCTACTCTTTGCATAAATTTAATATATAAAGTTTTTTTAGCCCAAATTTAAATTTGAGAGATTTTTAATTAAAACTTGAGCCGCAAATCTATTTTTAAAAATATTTTTCAGACATAATGAATTTTTTTATTTGGTTGATTTTTGTTTCTATTGGGGATAAAATTAGGAAAAAATTAAAAGGAAAATTTGTGCTGATTTTGTTTATTTTATGAATGAATTTTCTTAAAAAATCAAAAATTTTTGTAAAGCTCCTTCTTTTAAATTAATTTTTGGAAATTCAATGGCTTTGATTAATTTGGTTCTTCAGTTCCTCAAAAGTCCAATGACCCTAAATAAAATAAATACTATGAGAAAAACGATTAAAAATACTTCTCCATCAAACTTCAGCAAAAAATTGTGATGCTTGAATAAAGAAGTTCTATGTGACACAGTGAACAAAGTGATCCCTTTTTCCTTGCATGTTGAATACAGGCTGGATTCAACATCCATGCTTACAGCACTGGTGCATTCATCTAATTCACAGATTTAATTCAAACTAAAACCATTCAAAATACCCAAAATGGCGAACATTGGTTTATGATAAATTAAGCGGGCCATAGCAATTCTTTGTTTTTCGCCCCCTAAATTGTAATTTTTAAAATAAAAAAATAAGAGAAAAATGAGTAAATTACCGCTCAAAACATCATTCCAATCATTGAAGGCATCGAAGCCTCCTTCTCTATCTACCAAATAAGCTAGATGAACTTCAGAAAGAATTATTTGCAGATCCTTTCATCAAAGACTTTATTAAAAACAATTTCCTCCTTTATTACTTCATCTGTAACATTCTTTTCCTTCAAGCTTAGTGCAGATTGAGGATAAATAATTTGATCTCTCAATGTTCCAGCTGGCAGATAAGGTCTTTGTGGTACATAGAACAAACTTTCAATATGCGGTTTGATGAGCTTTCCTCCGAATAAAGGCCATAAAGCTCCTAAAATTCTGAACAAAGAACTTTTCCCACAACCATTGGGACCAGTGATGATGCAATGCATTCCTGGTTTGATCTAGAAAATGATTTAAATTTTCGTTGAAATGCGATTTTATTTTTACTTCAAGATTTAGAGAACTAATCAAATTATCGCCATTTGGAGTTGTGATTGGCACATTCTCAAATTTGATGTAGTCATCATATTCAATTACCCCCTTTTCTAAATTCTTCAGGTTTGCAGTCAAATGTTTTTCATTTTCCACGTTAGTCTCCATTGAAATAATCGTTCTCTCAAATTTGCCTTGATCAATTTCTTCAAAGACTTCCTTTAGCTCGAAAATGAGGGTGGAAAACCCTGCCAAAGATTGGATTTCTTTATAGGAAACAACTAATCGGCCAATTGCCTAAATAGAAAAGTTCTTTAAGAATTTTGGTTTTCAATTGAACTTTTGCTAAATTTATAAGAAGACTCGAGTTTCTCACATAATCCTTTGTAATAATGCTCGGATCTCCTTTGATGCTTTGGAGATATTGTACACTTTTCTTCCCAAAGACAGGCAGACCAACAATAGCATACCCTGCTATCCCAGCACCTAAAAATATTTTATAAGACCAATCACTATAATAAAAAAATAACCATATTTGACTAAAAAGTTATCAAAACATCCCATGTATAATCTTTTGAACATGATGGTAATTGTATGCTTATGAAGATTCTAAATAAAAATAATAAACAATCTTTAAAAAATGTCTAAAATATTAAAAAAACCAAAAAAGAATTGTGAATCCTTGTTTTTTCCCATTCCTGTCCTTTATAAAAGGCTATTTCTTCGGCATGATTGACAAGATCTGAATGGCAAGTTCGATACTCTCCTTCCAAACGTTGTTCAATAGCAGTGAGTTTCCCGAAAGGAGGAGAAATGAATCTCAGGGCCCAACCAGAGAGCAAATACCAGCAAACCACCAAGAAAGGACCCTCCCAACCAACAACATCCGAGAGTTTCCTTGAGAAAAGGACAATGTCCAGAAACGGCTTCGTGAAATTGCTATATAAATTAGCAAGAGAATTCGCCCATTTCTCTACATCTGTTGTTAATCTCTGGTCTGGGTTATTGATTCTTGAATCAATGTTTGAGACCTCGAAAAAAGGTTTAAAATGTACATTTAAGAAAAAACTCACTTGGTAATAAATCATGTCTTTCATGTATTTATTGTGGAAATACGTTGTCAGTCTGGTTCTGAAGTCAAGACCCAATCTTTTCACCAAATAATCCAAATAACTGTTCACAAAAGAAGAAGGAATGGCCAATATTCCCAAATTTATAATCTAATGGAAATTCAAGAAAAAAACTCATTGAATTTTTACTTTTTTGACAAAATCGGCATAATTGACATTAATGATCGACTTAACGATTCTGCCATTGACATTAGCAATGTATATGCTCAAGAAGGTTCTCACGACCAAAAAAATGGTCAAATTCAACAAATTCAATGTTTCTTTGCATTTCCAAGATGGAACCACGATTCGTATAAGTTCCCAAGCCCGTTTAAAGAAAACCATGTCCACTTGTCCCTTGCTCTATTTACCAAAAAATCAAAATTTATAAATTCACTAGAAAATTGACCTTTTTTTTCACGGGGACCTTGATTTTACTAGTGTCAAGTTTGTCTTTGCTGGTTCTGATACGGATCAAGATTAAAATGACAATTAAGATGGAGATCGATAACGTCTGTGCATTTTATGATGAAAAATTTAAAAAAATAATAAAATGCCTTTGAATTTTGCCCAAGAAGCAGATTTTTCAGGATGGAAACCACCGAGACTGTTTCGGTTGGCTTAGAGAGGACGGGAGGCATATAGGCAGATTTTGCAGGTTTTTAAAAGAACAAAACTATTGCAAGATATGGATTTTGTTTTTTATTTAAATATTTTCATTAAGCAGGCAACCTTTGTTATAATACTTAAAATTCGTCATTTGCTATTTCGTTTTTAAATTTCTAATGTTTTCGAAAAGTCTTTAAATTAAAGAGGGGTTGTTGTGATAATATAAATTTAGGAATTTCTCATAATTTTCTATATCCTTGATCTCTTTTTTCTGAGGAGCAGTTTCTGAGGAATTCTGAAATTTTGTAAAAAAATCGAATATTTTCTTCATTGAAGTCTCTTTTTCCAACTCATTTTTCAAAATGTGTTTGAAAATATGCGAATTTCGTTCTAATAAGGAATCAATCACTGGGCCAATTAGAAGGTTTTTCATTCGGGGGTATTTTTTTAATTCAATCAAATAATCGAAAAAAGCTTTTCGAATTTGAATTTGGTTTTTTGTATAAATTTCTTCTAAGTTTTTGGGGATATTTGGAGGAAGAGTTCTTTTGTAAGCATGGATAGTTTGCATCATTTCAATATTATTTGATTTTTCCAGGAATTTTTCCTTATAAAATGAGAAAATCTGTTTGAAACTTAAAAGGGGAACTGAGTCAAATGAGTTTTCCTTGAATAACGTAAGAATTTTAGCTTTGTGAAAGGAGTTTTCGTCCAAATAGCATATTTTTAGTTTTTTGTTTTCTAGGTTCTCAAAATAGATCAATTTGTTTTCAAAACATCTGAGAAATTTTAAGTCATTTATATTCGTTTTAAAGCTTTCTATATTATAATTTTGCAAAACGATGACTTCTTCTATCATTTCATAAAGTATTTCTTTGAATAACGAGCTATAATTTAACACTATATTTCCCTCTTTCATCAGACTTTTATTCTGTTTTATTTGATATAATAAATGATAATGACCTCCTCTTTGATTCAAAAGCTCAAAAATATCCTTATTATATTCCCCCTCGGATATAATTATAACCACCACACAAAAACTCATCATATATTCAAGGAACTCATCAAACTCCATCGTCAGAAAAAACGAAGCCTTCCCGTTTTTTTTCTTTATTATCTGCCCCAAACTTTCAAAATGCAAAACTGCCAACTTTTTAAAATTCCGCTGTTTTTCCTTATTTATTTTCACCAGCTGAATTTCATTATAAAAGAAAAAATTGTTTTTTAATGTGCAAAAGTTCGGTTTGGGAGATTTGACTTTTCTGATGAGGATCATATTTCTATTATTTTTCTGAGATTGGGTTTTCTCTAAAATCATCTTTTCCTTATTCATCTTTTCATTCATAGAACAATCTTTTGAACTATCTAGATTTCGAGCATTAGCGTTTCGCATAGGTATTAAGGAAGTTTGTCTTCTTGGGGGATTTTTTTTGGGGTTGGTTTCCAGTTCATTGTCATGATGAATAAAAATTTTATTATTCACTTGTAATGGGATGTCATTTAGGATGGCTTGGAGCGACTTTTTGTGTTCTGGAGAAGTGATATTTCTAATTTTCTGATTTTCTTTATTTAAAAATAGTCTTTTGTTTTTCATTTCGTTGCAAATATGAAAAATAACTTATATAAAGCAGTTTTTTAAATTTAAATATTCAAACAAAAAGGTGTTTCATTCTATTTGCATTGAAATGTCATCATTATGCTTTCCTCCGTTGGTGTTGTTAAAATTAAGTTCCTTCAAATTCAGGATATTTTCATTAGTTTCCTCAAATTTTAATGAGCCATCTTCCCCAATAACCACAATTTTATTAGGAGTCATATATAAAACGCTTCTTATGGCTCCCACCATTTCCTCCATAGTTTTATTGCGGTCGAAATTATCTAAGAGATGATCAATATCTCTCAACTTCCCGAAAAAAAACTCCCTTTCCGCCTTCAAAACATCATAATGCAAGTATTTTTCGTCCTTTATTTTCTCCAAGAGTTCGTTTTCCTTATTGCTTAAAAAGCTCATATTAGAGTTATTTTTGTTCAAACTCATCGGACGATTGCTCAATAAATCTCGTGAACTGTTTCTAGGGGCAGGTTTTGTGTTATTTTTTTCCAAAAAATTGAAATTGATCTCACTATTATTGCGTCTGAGAATGGGGTTATAATCTTTAAGGGATGGAGTGTTGGAATCAAAGAACTTCTTCATCCAACAGATGAATTCAAAGTTGTCTTGATATTTCGATTTAACGACTCTTTCAATCTAATTAATGGAAAAGTCAAGCTTATAAAGAGTTTGAAGAAAAATCAATACATCGATTGGTCTGTTGATATTCAGTTTGATAAAACTTTGTTGGAGGATTTTCAGATTATAAACGAATTCATATTCTAGTTTCGCCTTCCAGTTAACTTTGTATAGGGGCACTTTGCCTGGGTAGAGAATATCAAGAAGTTGACAATAAACTGCTCCCGTGCTCAATTGCTCAATTTTGGTCACATTTAACTTTTAAAGAAAAAAGAATAGGAAGGAAAAAAAATGGATGTTTACCTTGAGTAAATCATTTATCCAGGTTATAATTTCATTGCGGGAGAAAGTGTCACTTGAATTTTCTTGCATAAATGCTTGGTTTTGTATTTGGTTTATATTTTATATATTTAAATTTAAAAAACAGATGGAAAAATAGTTGCTAAATTTCACTATTATAGAAATGATTTTTTTCTAAATACTCCAACATTTTTTTTTTCTAATAAAATTTTCAGTTTTTCTCAAACATTTTATGTAAAAAACATTTTATCTATGATTTTATAAAGAAATATGAAAATCTAGAATCCCATCACCTAAAAAAGTCATTCTGAAAAAAGTTCCCCAAATTTAATTTCATTAGAATAAAAACGATACTTTTGTACTTTAACTGTTATTTCCTCTTCCTTGGTAATTCTTGTAATTGCTTCCTCCATTTGAATTCGAATTCTGATAATAGGCCCCACCCCCACCCCCAACGCCCATTCCCATCATTCCAAAATTGTTTTGTTGCAGATTCTGTTGAGACGTATGCAACTCTGTTAATCTTTTCACTCTATCGATTTTTTTTTCCGCCCAACTTATATACAACCTATTTCCAGACCTAAAGGGATCAGTATCATGCAGAGCTTTAAATGCCATATCAGCATAAATATGGTTTTCATAGCAAACAAAAGCAAAAGGCCTATTAAGACTCCTATCGAGTTTGACCACTGAACTGGTGATCGGTCCGAATTTGCTGAAGATTTCCATGATTTTCTGATTTAGTTGATCATCATTGAGATATGTTGGCAGGTTTTTGATATAAAGATTGTTTCTGCCATCGATTTTATTCAATTTTGAATTGAACGGTTGAACTGAAATTATCATATCTTGGAAAACCGCATTGTTGGCTTGTTGGATACACGCGTCTGCGCCTTCTTTCAATTCGAATTGAATATATCCATAGGCTAAAGATTGTCCGTAATAATCGGTGGCTATTTTGGAAGACAAAATGTTGCCATAGACTCGAAAGGCGTTTTCCAAATCCTTCGTAGTGGTGATTGGGTTCAAATTCTTGATGAAAACGTTCGCTTCTGGAAGAATCTTTGGCATCATTGAAAAGGCATTTGGGTTTTCGGTCATTTGTAAGTTCAGGGAATTCAAATTAAATCCATATTCAGCAGGATTAGCAGGAAAAGTATTCGCCTTATATGCTTCTGCATTCGCATATGTTTGGGCATTTGTAAGGTCGGCAATGGCAATGGATTGTTGTTGATAATATCCTTCAGCAGAATATTGATATTGAGGATATTGCTGATTCAGATAACCTGCGGTTGCATCAGATTGTTGCTTTAGAGAATATAGATATTGTTGATCGTAGTTCATATAGGGATATCCGTTTTGTTGGAGAGCCATGAAATTTGGATCTTCTGGCACTTGAACTCTTTTTAATACATAAAAATAAATTATTTAAGTTTTTAATAAAAATAAATGTATTTAATGATGAAAAAGATCATATGTGTTTATATGTTACTGTTGAGGGTAATATTGCATAGCCTGATTTTGATAATCAGTTGCCAAATCAGGTTGAACTTGTGTCTCATTTTCTGGATTTTTAATAATTATTTCCGAATCTTCAACTTTTGGTGGATCTTCCACTTCCTTTGTGTTGTCATTCAAAATGACATTCGGCTCTTTCTCAGATTTTGGGGGATTGCTTTTGGGGACAATTTCTATCACTTGTTTCGTGTATGTTTCATCCGAGCTCAAAGTCTCAAAGATCTTCAATTTTATACCATCTTGATCATAATTTTCAAAGATTTTGATGGCAGAATCCAAGGATTCTCTAGTTTCAAAGTCTATTAATAATAATGGTTTACCTTCTTTTTTGGAAGGAGTCATAACAACAACTTCTTTGTTTTCTTTGAATAAATCTTTAAAATCTTCTTTGATTTTAGCACCTTGATCTTTATTCTCAAGCTCTTCTACGGGAAAGCCCTCCACATAAATTCTTTTATTATATAGAAGAATTAAATTTTCAGTGGTTTCAAACGTTTTTTGTTTTTTTGTTTCGTTTTTTTCAGATTTATTACTAGGATCAATAGCATGAATTTCAGCTTCAAAATCTTTAAATTTCCTTTCGAGCTCATTATCTTCAAGCGAAGATCCATGTTTTTTTTCTTCTTCATATTTAGCTTTTGGCTCGATTGGCACTTTGGAGGTTGATTTTTTGGCATGATGCTCTTTGGAACGACTCCTTGAACGAGACCGGTTGTTGGTATTTTTTTTCCTAAGGGGAGAAACAGATTCCATTATGATTTATTAATTTATTTTTTTGTCTTTTAATTACAAAATTAGGAAATTTTTTGATGATTTATTGAAATTTTTCAAAGTTTATTTTACAAAAAAAAAGGAAAAAATTATTTAAAAAAAAAATCAAATGAGAAATTTAAAAATGAATTTTGAGAAATCAGAATTTTAAATGTATTTTAATTTTATTTGATTCACTCATTTTTTTCCCTTTTTCTATTTGCAAAAATCTTCAAAATTTTCTGTTTTATTTCCTCATATTGAGAGATGATTTCTTCAACATATTCCTCAAGTTTTGCATTGACTAAATTATTTTTATTTTTAAATGTTTTACATATGTTTTACCTTCGCTTTCATTTGAATTCTTATAAATACCAGGGTTAATTAACGCAGGAATCCCTTTAAATAACTAAAATAAAAAAAAAAAAAAAAAAATCAAATAGACCTTCAAAGACTACATATGGGATTTTTTTCTTAAGAAATGGATAAAATTCTGCCTTATTTGCCTGCTTTAATCTTGCTTTGACATCTTCTTTGAACAAAATCAAAGCTTCATCTTTTTCTGTCAGGTTAATATATTTAATAATTTCAATGACTCTTTTGATTTGGTTTTTGGTCAGCTTATATTTCTTCTTGAGTTCTTTAATGGTTTCACATCCGAGCATTTTTTTGCTTTCGAAATAGATTATGGATGTGAATTTGCCTTTTAATTGTTCCACCCAATCGAAGCATTTTTCATTCATTAACAATTCAAAATCCTTGCAATCTCTCAAATATTGAAACCCCATTGATGCATCTTCAACTGTTATTTCGTAGCAAGCGTTGTCATTGATTGCATCATGATAAACTTCCTTTTTAAAAATTCATTATTATTTTTCATATTTATTTTTACTGATATCAAATGCATCCCCAATCCTTTTCTCTGGTATGGAGGCAAAATCAAGAATTGGCTGATTCTATATCTACAGGTTTTGATTTCCCTGAAAAAGGCATAAATTGTTGTAAAACCTACCAATATATGTACGCCTCCCTCCTTTTTATAGAGAAGATAAATTCGCCAATTGTGGTCTTCTTCAATAAAAGAGGCTCCATTAATGAAAAACAAAAGCAAAATTTGCAATCGGTTGTTATATTCTAAAAACCCATCCACCGAAAAATCACAATAATACATCTATAAAAAAACAATTTTGAGTTAACTATATTTTTCTTGTACCTCATAATGTATATCCTCTATTTGGAAATTTTTTATGTTTTTTCCAAAAGGTTTGAATTCTTTCTCTTTTGAGAATAATTTTTCAAACTCCTGCTTTTCTTTATAGTAACCGCCCTTAAAAACCTTGCCGAACAATTCATGTAAATTATCAGCATCATCATTTTTTTTGGAATAGCTGACATCAATATTTGCATAGAATTGGCTTTGCAAAAAATTGATGGTGATTTTCAAATCTTCGTAACCATGGATTTCTTCTTCCTCCCCAAAAATTTGATTTGTGAATTCTGGCTTAAAACTCAAAGGGTTGGAATCTAACATATCAACTGGATTCGAAATAAAACGTAAGAAAATCACATCATTTGCAAAAACAACATCTTTATCTTCATTTTCTTCTTCATTCTCTTCTTGCGATTCATTTATTGGAGAACCTTGAGTTCTATTTTTTTTCTTATTTGGCGCTGAGTCAAGGAAATCTTCTTGAGCAGCTCTTTTTTTAGAATTAAATGAATCCATTTTTTGTTTTTAATTTTTTTGCAAAAGGAATTTTTTGGCGGATTAATTCTTTTTTATTTTGTGAAAGTCATCATAAGCTAATAAAAAAAAATAATATTTATTTTTTGTTTTTTAAAAAAATTTGAAGATAATTAAAATAAACTTTAAGGATAATCTTCTTTTCCATATTTTAATTAAAAAAAATAAAATTTTTATCAAAAATTTCTGAAAAATTCAAAGTTTGTTTTATTCTCAATTATTATTTAAATCTCCAATGTTTGGACATAATCATTGTTTGGATGAATTAAATTAACTTTCCCTTTAAAGATCTTTTCAATTTGATAGGCAACAGCAAATTGCCCCCAACTACAAGCCATAGGGTGTGCCTTTGTTTCAACAGTTATTTTAATATCGATCACCCCTTCAGAAACATTAGAAACCTCATATTTGTCAACTTGTCCAATAACGGCACCATATGTGAATAGAACAACATTGTAATTGGAAAGGTCAATAGCTTGAAACTTGGTTAAAAAGACATTATCATCGGCTGAATTTCTTAAATGTTGATCTTGTTGCTCTATGTTTTGGATAAATGTTTGGATGTCATCAGAGGTTTTGAGAAGGGTTTCTTTAAAATATTTATATTTGTATGAATAGGGAATTGGAATTAAAGTGCAAATCGTTGATGGTAGCATTTTTTTGGTTTTGCTTTAAGAAAAAAGATATATTTTTTTGTATTTTTGTATATATTAATATTTTATAATGAACATATATAAATATTTAAGTCAATTTATTGTTGATCTGTGACGCATTTCTCATGATAGAAATAATGAAAAAATTAGAATTTTGCTGTTTGATTAATTTGAATTATTATTATTTGACTAAGGTAATCCTTTTATTTCTTAACTAATTTTAAATTTTTTATCTAAAATTTTAAAAATCTGAATTTCCTAAATTAATTAACCCCATAAGGAAACAAAAATCATGGAGGCAATGAAACCACAAATTTTTGGAAAATCAATCTTGCTTTGGAAACTTCCTTTGGATCCTCCTCCAGTGTTTGTTGTGTTTGTTGTCGCTGTTGCTGTTGCTGTCCCTGAGCTTGATGTTTTATAAGAATTGGTGTCCGAATTATCAATAAAATAAAAGTCAGAATTATTCTTATAATATGGTGAAGCTAGCACCAAAGCTTCATTAGTTGGAGTCTGATCTGGCATAGTCAAATAATAATAATTAAGTGTATAGTTCGCATCCACATAAGTCCAAGCCACTCTTCCATCACTCAAAATCCTCAAATCATCACTTGGTGGCAAAATCGAGGAATTCATATTAAAAGGCCCTGAAATAGTTTGTCCATTCAAATTAATCAACATATAAGTCATTAGATCAGATGAAGATATTGTGTCGATCAGAAAATTCCCATTAGTTTGATTAGTTGTCACATATGCCACAAAAAGGTTATTACCATATTTAACTGATTGAATTTGATTTGTGTATGCCCCACTTCCCAAATTAATATCCCCTGTTTTGTTTAAAAGATTATCGTAAATCGCCACTCCCATCTCATCGATAACACTTGATGTTGTTGTCCCATCAAATGTCGCTGAACATTTTCTCCTAGCATATGAAGCAAAATTAAGATTTCCATCATTAAATACACTAATTATCCCCATTCTTCCACAAGATTGACCACCTCCATTCCCTGGAATGTAATCAGGCAACAAAGAACTGTTGGTCGATGAATCCAATCTGTTATAAAGTCCTGTTTTTGGGTCTGCTTGAGAGTTGGAAAGCAAAATTTCTGCATTTGCAAACAGAATATTTTGAGGATAGGCGTCTCCCAATGAAATAGAAAAGGCTTTTTCTCCATTATACACCAAGCTTTCAGATAAACTATGCGAACACCCCCATGACCAAGCGAGTTTTTCATTTTGTCCAGTCATATTGAAACTTACAAGAGTGTCACCTGTATGATCATTTCTAGAACCATCAGCATTAAAGCCGAAATGATTGTAATGGGCAAAAATTGTGACAATACGTCCTTTACCAAATGTAAGTCTTCCACTGCTAGGCTCATACATGGCATCCATACCAAACATTGCAGAACCATTGCTACTGCTATAAAAAATCAATTGGTCAGAATTGGAAACGTTTGGTTGATATCCATTGTTCATGATGATCCTTTGGAAGAGTTTTTGATTGGTGCAGGTGTCCCAACCGAATAAAGTCAAAGTATCACGAGCAGTGAAGTCCATGATCAGGCATGAAAAACCACACGGAATGGCTACTACATCAAAAGGATACCCTTGTGTTCCTAGATTCATTTCGCTTATTTGATTGCCATTATTATCAATAGTTTTAACGGAAAGACTATTATTGTTTGCACTGTTGGCATAAAGGATGTATGCTCCACCAGTATCGATGGGTGCAATCGGAGCTGATCCCGAGGTAAAATGTAAAGATGTAGATCGATACACGTTTGTATCATTGAATTGGACATGATTAATGGAAGATGCATTTAAGGTCGTGTTGGCTTCAGATCCTGTGTAGTTTCTCACCCAAACATTCAAACAATATCCAATGGTTGTGCCATCAAATAAAGAAGCCTTCACATTAATAACTTCTTGTCCATATTTCATTGGAATTACATTTAGATCTTGGGAACTGTTGGTTTGGCCGGCCAAGTTCCATAGATAACCGATCATATTAGTGTTGTTCACACTAAATGTGTATTTGATACCTTTGATCAGATCTTTTTCAGAAAGGCCAGTTACATTCAAAGCTGATGCCGATATTAAAGTATTATTGATAGATTTCGCTGAATGGACACATAAAACCTGTGTTATAGCAGTATCAAAATATGAACTGGCGTTTCCGATGTAAGCGGATGTAGAGTTGAATTTTATAGCATAAAATTCCCAAGCTTCATCAGTTGACCCATTTGTGTTTGTGGGAGCACATTTCGTATTACTTGCATAATAGATGCTCGAGTTCATATTAAAGGTCGTACGGTTAGTGAGAATACTGAGATTAGAGCCTGCAAATGAAAGGAGATTGTTCAAATCGTCTAAGGTAGGGGGAACCCAACCAAGGGGACAAGAAGTGGTGATTTCTGTTACACTTTGGGAAATATTGAAGTGCATGAGCATCCATAAACCATTGGGAATTGCGTAAAGGTTGCCATAGTTTACACCATTTATGATTTCATTTGTGGGAGAAAGGGTTGGAAGAGTAACTGTCGTATTCAGAAAAGAGGAATTGTCAACTGTGCATTGAGTAGACAAACGCTCGAAGAAAAAAAGAAAAACCAAAAGAAAATAAAACATTGAAAAATGGGTTTTTGAAACTGAAATTTATAATGAAAAATGGGTTTGTTATAAGTTTTTATAATGTAAAAAAATTTGAAAATGGCTGTTAAAATAAAATATTTTTTTGTGTGTCAAAAAAATATATGAAAAAATTTGAGAAAAAAACAAAAAAATATAAAACTATTATTATCCGTTTTTTCTCAATATTTTCTTTATTTTTTTCAATTTCAACCCCAAAATTCTTTCACGAATTAAGAAAAATATGTTTATTTTGTTTTAATTTTAAATAAAAAGTTGCAAAATTGTCAACAATAAAAAAAAGAAAATGAATGCTCTTATTTTCCCCCCGCCTTGATATTGATCAACACAAGTAATATCCAATGGTAAAGTTATATTATAATCCTTGGTTTCGACAATTCTCCTTTGAATTTCAGCTCTGGTGTATGCTCTTGAATTATTCCAAATATCATCAGAGTCAATGTAAGCATTTCTTATTTCCGCAAGCTTCTCGTTCCAATCTCTTTCATTGGCTCCTTCAGCCAATCCTATAGTCAAAGCATCATCTGTCATATTTATCAATTGAATTAACCCGAAATTGTTATATCCATCTTGATCACATCCCTGGTTCATACAAATGTCAAAAAGTTGTGAAACAGAAGCTGTATGATTGATCTTTAAACTCCTCGCAATGTCTATGGTCGGCTCCCAATATAAATCATTTATAACATCCAATTGTGCTTGTTTTGCTATTAAATCGCTTCCATACGTTTGCCAATCCTGAATGAAATTATCAAGTCCTCCAATAAAAGAAGTGTTTCCATAAATGTCATGTTCAGAATTATCGATATTTAGAAAGGCTTGAAAATAAGCAGCCAAAGGATGGGAAATTCCATTTTGCATGGCCGCATCGTTTATTTTTTCAATGACTCTTCTACCGTCGAATGAACCTGATGTAAAAAGCATTATACCGAATGTGATTCCTTTGCCATCATTTAAATTCTCCGCATAGTTCCAATAAAAATTCGTCATATTATAGAGAGCCACGTTCATTAATGTTAACATTGTTTGAATTTGACTTCCAGTGATATTTATATTGTAGAGGGAATTTGTCCATGATAAATCAAGTTCCTGAAGATCAGAAAGCAGGGAAACGTTCGTTATGGTATGGGGACAATTAGAGATTACAAGGGCGGGTTTAATTGTTGAAAGACAATAAAAAAGGAAATAGAAAACGATATGATAATTTGACGAGCCCATGATTTTTGATTAGTTATTTAGTTTTTATATTATTGTTTTTCGTTTGAATATTTTGTTAAATAAATATTATTATTTTACCAAATTCATTTTAAGGACTATTTTTAAGATTTTTTAATGGGATGCTCGCCATCGCTGATAACTAATTCAACATCTACTTTAGTAATCTTTAAAATACTTCATATCTTAAGATTTCCTTCTGGATTAGGATACCAACAAAAGCGACCATTATAAAATAGCAGTTTTCGATTGCAATTCTAACCAAAAACAGGAATATTTCTATCAGCATAAAAGCCCCTCCGAATTCATTATGACCATCATGAATAAAATTTGCTTTGATCCGCAGGGGAAGAATCCATTAGATGGGAATTTCATTTCGATTTATGATGAAAAAGATAATAGATTTCATTATTTTGTTCATAGATTAAAAGGTTTTAAAAAAAACCCATTTTATAATGCAAAATATCAATTGTTTTTAAGGCATAGAAATAGAAAATGTAAGGGAACCACAAAAAGGAAAAATGTGGGTTTGTTATATCAACCGAAAGAAAGAAGATTGGGACTTATTGGTTGAAAATGATATCAAGGTGGGACAAAAAGATGTGGTTGAATGGAAATATGAAAAACTTTGATTTTTCACATATTTTATAATAGTAATAATACTTGTTTGTCTTTATGTATTCTGAAGTTTTTCAGTAAAAGTAGAAAAGGAAATTTTGACATTATTAATATTTGAGAGCAATTATATTTCTTTAAAATATAAGATTCAAACTCCTTAAATAGAAAATACTAAAATTGAATTTTACAATAAAAAAAAAACTAGAAGAAATTAGAAACTATAACTTTTTTTCCAAAAACACTTAAAAATACATTTTTTTTTATTGATTTTAAAAATAATAAAAGTTCATAGAAACAAACAAATTTATGTTATAAAAAAAACTCAGACATTCCAAACTTTGCTTTCGTAGGTCGGAATCATATATTTTATATTAATGAATGCATCCTAAATTTATTTCATTACAAATTAAAATAATAATAATAAATTACTTCTCCTCCTGTCTCCTCAAACGCTTCCAAAGTTTCATTGATTAAATCTCCAATGCATAGTCTTTTTCTTTGGCTGTACATAATATGATCTCCCAAGTTAAGGTTCTTATTCTTGTACATGTTCAAAACTGGTAAAATTTGCCTGTAATATGGCACCAAGGCTTCTCCTACTAATTCTGCAGATCTTACCAATTTCTGCAATAACTTTAAAGTTATTCCAATCACTTCTTCATCTTTTGAGTTCAAAGCCTCTAAAAATGCATTTTTTAATGACAAATTTTTTAAAAATAACAACTTTTTATTGGAATTATGAGTTGTGGGATCACCGGCAGTATTTTCGGTCCGCCGACATCTAAAAGGTCATTTGTCCCCATTATGGATAAAGAACGATATGGATCCATTCTTTCCCTCAATCCATCGAAAAAAATTGGGAGATAATGATGGTAGTCTAGTTGATCTGCGGGGATCTTCCAATATATCTTTGTGGTTGACCCTTTATGGTCAATCTTTATTGGTAAGTCTCCTCGGTCATAGAATCTATCGATTGCAAACAAAAGAATAAATAATTTTTAATGTAGAAAAGGTAAAAAATATATGAACCTTTTAAATTCAGACGGATCAATGTGCTTTCTTAAAAAAGCATGGGAAAATGGCGCTGGTGCTTGAAATTCGGATCTTTTAACGTGCAATGAAGAAGAACGACCACCAGAGCCTATGCCTTTACTTCCTTCAAATCTATCTAAATAATTATTTTTATTAAGAATAAAATATATGAAGAGATAATCTTATATACTGAAAACCGTCGGGGCGTTGCATTCTTCAAAATCAGGGAATTTTTTGGCAAAGATTGGTTTTTTTACTCCAACCAAGAATTCTTTAGCAAAGTTTCCAAAACAACTATGAGGGTATTTTGGAGCAAATTTGTTTCTCCATGATTTGTAGCAAGTGTTATTAGTTTTTCCGAGCATTGATTTCAAATGGTCTTCTATGATCAAGCATGAGGCAATATTTTCCTTTCTTGTAGTGAATGGGGATGGAGTGTTAATACTTTTTGGTAACATTTTAGGAATTTTTTAATGTCTTTGTTAGAGTTTTATTATGAAATATTTTATAACTTCTTTTAGTTATGAATGGAACCAAAATTTCTAATTCAAATCATAATCAAGTTATAATAAATATTGAGACTCCTCATGTCAAAATGCCTGGAGTCCAGCTGTTGCGGCCTGAGGAAATCAAGAAACTTGTGGAAAAAGAAAATAGCAGCCAAAGAAATCAAAAATTCGAGGGAAAATTCATTGATATCATCAAATACGATTTTATTGTTCGGAAGGAAGACATAGAAGCTGGAGTTTTAGGGAATACACCAGAAAACCCCAAAAAAAGTAAAGAGAGACCAATGACGGGCAAAACAAAGGTGAAAAAGAAAAAAGAGACTAAAATGGAGAAACTTGCCAAAACAATGGCTAATTTGGATGCCAAAAAATTGAAAGGAAAAGAGAAAAAAAATGATGTGGAGGTGAAAAATGAAAATACAAGGGAAAATAAAGAAGAAAACGAAGAAAAATTGGAAAAAGAAGAGCCTCAAGACAACGAAAAGGAACAACAAGAGGAGTCCCCTCAAGAAAATGAAGAAAACAATAAAAAAGCTCAAGAAAAGGCTGAAGAAAATAACGATGAAACTTTTGAACCTGTTGGAAATGATGAAAATGAAGAAGGAGATCCTGGAGCATATGAAGAAGAAGCTGATGGCGAAAATGATGAAAATGAGGAAAATGAAGAAGAACAAGAAGAAATTGAAGAAGATGTTGAGGAGAAATTAGAAGATGAACCTGAAGAGGAAAAAACGATGACTATTGAGAAAAAAACCACAGCGTATCAATCAAACATGGCAAATGTACTAATAATATTTTTTTTTGTTTTTTGTTTAATAAAAACATTATGTAAATTGTTTGAAAGATGCTTCAAGATCTATATACTGAATTGGAAGAGAGTGAAAGCATAGAAATAAAGAAATCTGCAAAAAAAAAGAAAAACCCATAAAATTGATTTTTTTGTTAAATTCAAAAAAATTCTTGTCTTTAAAATTACAAAACTCAAAAAATATTTGTTTATATATTGTAAAATAAAAAAAAACTATGCTTTTAATTTTTTTATGAAAAAATACTTTTTGAAGAAAATATGATTTTTTGAATTTTTTTTTTTTAAACATATTTTCTTTCATTTTAGGAAAGTTTTAGGTCTGTTTGACTTCTTTTTCAGCCATTTCATTTTCTGTTTCCTTTATATTGATCTTTACTTTTTCTCCCTCTTTTTCTTTTAGATCATATTTTATCAAAGGTCTTTTGTTCTCTGGGATATCCTTTTCATCTATGATTCCTTTACAGCACTAAAACAAATTAGTTAACACTATTATATCATATTTACCATATAAAAGTAGAGACAAAGATAAAACACTCCAATAACCAATAAAATGAGTGAGATCACAAATCCCAAACTAATCGAATTACTAACTTATTTAATAATGTTTTACATATCAGGAGTATCACCCCCAAATTTATCGAAGCATAAGGTAGCCACACTACAAATTTTAAATAGTATCTGAATGCACGAAACAAAATACTATAAATCAAATATCCCTTTTCCGAAAAATGATTCCAAAAACTTGAAATATTCTAAAAAAACCTTGGCTTTCAGCTCAAAACAAACGATGAATACTCCGTAGAGACTAAAATTAAATTGTTTTTGTGTTAAATAAAAGAAAAGAACCTAATATAAAAAGGAATGAAAAGCTCCACAGCATGGTTGAAATTTGGTTGCAAATACACATATTTCAGAATTCCAAATGCAATTAAAAGAAGACTTTATAAAGGATAAAAGTCATTGATTGTGTAAAAATTATTTATTTACCCAACGAAACCATTTAAACCTTTCGCTATTTCAAAGAATCTCATTTTTTTTTAATTAAGGAATAATTTTATAAATTATTTTCAAAAAATCAAAAATTTATTGTCATATAAGGCACGAACATTTTAAGACCTGGGACGTATTCCGAATCGATTTCCTTTTCATATTCCAAAATATCAAATCTGCAAGTAGAGTTTTGTAACATTGCTTCATCCACACCGCTTATTTCTATCCCCAAGTTGAATAATTCTTGCTTCATTTCGAGAAACAACACAAAATTATTCTCTTTCTTTTCAGAATTATTGAAAATTCTCTGGATGACCTGCATCCAATAAGAGACCGTGGGTTGTTCATTGCCGAAAAAGACAATTTTATATTTGTCTTCAATTTCTTTCTTTTTGTCTTGCAAATTTTCACCTGCATACAAAATTCTTTTTTTTCCATCTTTCTTCATTCTTTTTAAAATTTCTTCATCTGGAACTGCATTTTTTTTTTTATTAAAACGACCATTCTCATTTGATTTTGGAGATGCATGAGGATAATTTGGTTTGGGTCTATGTTGTATATTCGCTCCGTTTCTATTTTTTGGTTCATTTCGGTTATTGGAATTCTGATACAAAGGACGATAGGAATGAATATGATCTGAAAATCCTGAAGACTTCGAATTCATCTGAGGATGAAAGTAATACTGGTAACGCTCAATCTCCAACGTTGATTCAACTGAATTTCGAAAGTTTCGGAATTCAACTGAATTTATGTGGCTATGAATTCGTGCTAGGTTTTCATGGACTTCTGAGGGGATCTGAACGTTAGGGAAATAATTTTCAGATACTAAAATAAAAATTAGTGAATATTCATTGGAAAAAATCGACTTATTGGGCAAAGAAAGGATAAAATAAGCAAAAACGAAAATTCCTTCATTTGTCTATTTTGGTCTGCTTTATTTTTTGTTAAATAATTTTTTTTGTAAAAAAACTAATAAACAATATTAGTTTTTTTTTTAATTTTCAGGGTGATTTTTTTTTTCTTTAATTTTCCATAATTTCCTAAAAAATACTTTTAATTTTCTCTTAATTTAACATCAAAACTGTTTAGTGTTTGCCACCTAGTTTTCTATAATAAAATTCCTTACGAAATTAGATTTTTTAATTTGAAGTGTTTTTCTTAATTCCAGTTTTTGATTTGGGAAATTAAAAAAAGAAAAGAAGTTGAAATTTATGATTCCAAAACTGGAATTTAAGTTTCTTTTAAAAAAATAAAATAAAATCCATTTCCATAAATAATTTATTATAATTTATAAAAAAAAATGGAAAAAGCCCTATTATTAAAAAAAATGCATTATTTTTAAAAATTCTTTATGGATGGAGATTATAATGATTAAAAACATTTTTTGACTTCTATGTTTAATTAATTTTCTTTTTTTATTTTTTAATTAAATATGCCTATTCCTTAAAAAGATCATTATTTTTGTAATCCTTTGGATTTTTGATCATTTGATCAATCAAGCTCCCTTTATCTAAAAGATTGGGGTCTTTTAGATTCATCAAACTATAAGAAAACATCTCCTTCAAATTATCCCTTAAAAACAAATGTTGCTCTATTTCCTTCACCACTTCGTCAATCTTTCAAGAAGATGTTGAAAAAGAAAAAAATAAATATTGTCCTTACTTTCGTGATTTGCGTCTTTTTAAAATCTGTGTAAACTTTGAAATTGCTTAAATAAGAAGAACATTTTTCATCCAAGGATTTTTTGATTTCAACAACCGCTTGATTGTTGTAATAACCAAACTGATCCTTCACACTCAACATAATTTGATATTCCTTGAGTTGAACAATAATTTTATTTGAAAAGTGTAATTAATTTTCTTACATTGGGATAATTGCTAATGGAGACTTCCTTTTGTCTTTCTTCAAGATTTTTGATGCTTTCTTTCGAGAAAAATATAATCTTATCAACTATCTTTTATTTAAATTGTTACTTTCATTGTAAAGAAGCTTTTCAACTTTTTGATCCAAATCTTTCTTTTTTTTAACATAATCCGATTTGTATTTATGCCTCGTTTTGAGAATCTAAAAGAAGTCAATATAAATTTAATTCGCAATAGTCAACTTCTCGAATGGAATCATTATATTTTTTTTCATATCTGAAAAAATTATAAATATTCTCATTGACGACTTTCATTTCCTTATAGATGTTTTCCCCTTCGGAAAAAAATGAACAAAATTCAAATTATTTGAAATTTTTACCTAAATTCATGAAAGAATTGTTCATTGTGACATATATTTCATCCAAAAGTCTATTTTTTCCACAATTAATGCTATTGTTGAAGTCATTACTCAATTTGTATAAATGAGAAAATGTTTGTCCCATTGCCAATAAGGTAGTTGACAATTCATCAAGATCGGTCAGCAGTTTTTTAGATAATCTCGTCAAGCTTTTATTGAGTTAAAAATATGATGATTTAATCTAATTTAAAATAAATTGCTTTTTATAATGGGGTTCAGAGTATTCCAAAAGAATGGATGCATAGTGATTATAAATGTTTTTGTCTTCATCAATCTCGAGAGACAACTTGCCATCATCTGTGACTATTTTGTCCAGATCAGGAGTTGATGAATATTCTAAATTCTGGAAAAATGTTTAACTTCAAAAATTTATAAAAAATAACACTTTTTTTATCAATTTAAAGGACTCGTCATCCTTAATCGATAAGAAATCACTGAAAACTTTGGAATTTTTGATGGGTTTTAGCTTAAGCAGATCATTCAAGAATTGCTGAAATTATTCAAAATAATTTAATTGTTATAACAAAAATGTCAAAAAAACCTCCAGAAATTTCATTCTCTTTATCACAAAAACTTCATTCAAATTTCCGAGAGCTTTTTTTCCTGTAATTGGAGGAATCTCATTAATGTAGAAAATAATAAAAACTCTCATTTAATATAAAAACTTACGATTAACCCAGGAAAATTCTTAAAAAGATGGTTTCTGAGCCATAAGAAATCATTATATCGTCTTTTCACCTTCCAATCTTTAGTCTGCGTGACCACATTATACACTGTATATTTACTCATCAAACCTCCAGGTATTTCTTCATAACTAAAAAATTTTATGAAAACTTCATGATATTTATATTAGAAACCTTTCAATTTTTACAGCAAAATTATCATCATCATCAAAAAGTTTCTGAATTTTTTGACAATCAATGACTTTCGAATATCTTTCTGGAACATTTGTTTGGTTTATTATCTTGGCATTATATTAATAAGAATAAATATCAGATATTTAGGCACCGAGAATTCCTTAGTTAATGTTTTTTTCTTATTGGGCGATTCTTCTAAATTTAGGTTCTCTTGATTTTTCTGGATGTTTTCTTTGTTTTCGATTTTGGAAGATTTTTCTTTGATTTCTCGGAAAGACAAAAATTCGTAAATGATCTAATTTTTTTAATTAATATGAGATAATCAAACAATAAAAGACATCTTTGATGGTAGTATATGAATATTCTTCCATTATGAACTCTATAGAAACTTTATAATATAACAATGATTTTTTTTTTAACCTTTCATGTATTTCTCAGAATGATACTCGAGAAATTCAGATTTCAGTCCTTTTTCTAAAATCTCGTTCTGGAAAAGAATTTCTTTTTTTTCGGAGTCTTCTGATACATTTGGATAATTCATTTAATTTTTTTGCAATTAATTTTGTTTTGGAATTTTTTTGATTTTTTGATTTTATTTATATATTTATTGTATTTATTAATTTTTTTCTAAGTCTCTTGTTTATTTATATACATATTTGAGATTTCAAAATTTATAACTTAAACTAAAAATTACTTTATTCTTAATTTCTAAATTTTTCCAATGGACAACAGTCAGACAGTAGACCCAAAACCAGAAGAGAACCAAAGAACAGATAAAGACGATGCGGATGTTAAAGAGAATCCGGATGAAACGAAAAAAGAAATGGAAAAAGAAACGAAAAAAGAAAAGAAAAAAGAAAAAACGGAGGAATCTAAGAACAAGAAGAAAGATCCAAAAAAGAAAAAAAAAAATGCAGGATCCTCAGCAAGACTCCAATCGCCAGAAATGCTAATGGAAAAAGAGGATTGTAATTGTTTTTTATTAAATTAACCCCAAAAAATGTTTATTTAGCTTTTGATTATGATGAGGATAAAATTCCTCCTGATTTTGATATGTGCGAGAGACATATGGTATATTAATTTTGCTTTTCTGTTCTGAATTTTTAAAAGATTTCTCGTATGTGCGCACCTGAACGTGAAGATAAAGATCTAAAAGAAAAAAATACCCATTGCAAATGTTGCGGCTACATCATAGAACGGAAGATTTTACCATTAAATTGTGATCATAAGAAGCTTGGTTTTTTGGGTGTTGGAATCCCATTATTCTTTTCCTACATTCAGTCTTGTTTCATAGTTTTGTTAATAATATTTTGCATTTCCGGAATTTTTAATATGGCTTCCAATAATTACGGTGGGGATTGCATTTCTCAAACTGATCTTGATCTTATTGTCAATCAAACCAGAATATATGATAATGATTTGGCTGACACATTACAAGATAAAACGTGTGTGTTGGCGTGGGTAACCAGAATTTCCTTGGGGAATAAAGAAACGAATGAAGCTAATTTAACAGCTCAAAGATGGTTGAATTTTGTCACGATAGCAGTGTTAATGATATATTTCCAATTTATGCGAAGAAATCAAAGAAAAGTTGATAAAGATTGTGATGAATCCATGACAACTCCAGGAGACTACACACTTATGGTCCTGAACGTCAAAACTGGATTGGGGATCGATTATGACGATGAATTAAAAGCATTTTTTGAGGAAAGTGCAATTCCTGGAAAAAAAACAGAAATAGGTTTGTTTTTAAAATTTTTCTATTTGTTCTTAATATTTTTTTTTTTTTAATAAAGTCAACGTAAATTTAGGCTATGATATGAAACAAAAGATAGCCCTTACTCGTAAAAAAGAATCAATTGTGGACAAAAAGCAAAAAGCTCTTGCATTCAAAAACCAAAATGGAAATTTCCCGGCGTTTTATAATGAAAATGCCATTGAAACTCAAATCAAGCAATGTGAAGTCCAAATTGACGCCATTGAAAAGGAGTTCCTCAGTGGGAAATCTGACAAATTTTGTGGAATAGCCTTTGTAACTTTCAACACAGAATATGACAAACTACAATGTCTCAAGACTCATTATAAAACTTTTCGGCAGAGAATCTACAATTACTTTCTTGATACTTTTAAAAAATTTCTGAAAAAAAAAAATAAATCAGATTTTTTCTTCTATGATCAAAGACTGGTCGTCACTGAAGCTCCGGAACCCTCAGATGTCTATTGGGAAAACCTTCATTATTCTGATTTTAACTCTTTAGTGAGAAGAACCATTTCAGAAAGTTTTGCTTTTTTTTGTTTGGCTTGTTTTGGTGTTGGAATTTATTTTCTGAGCTTATATCAAACCAATATCAGTAAAACTAGTCAAAGCACATCGACAAATAGTTCCGAAAGCATAAAAATCAAAATAATAGGAACCTTGATTTCAATTTGCATTTCATTAGTGATTGAAATTTTAAAGATTTTGATTCCCTACTGCGCAGGGTAATATATAATTTTACTTTATTTTTAAAAATTTAATTCTGTGAAGTTTTGAAAAAAAGAAGACCAGAACCGATTATTACACGAGTGTAGCTGTGAAGTTGGCCATTGTAAGATATATTTATTGAATTAATATAAATAAAAAAAAATTATAACAGGCTTCATTTTGCACTTCTTCCCTTATTACATTCATCATCACTGCCACAGTCTTTGATAATTACTTTGGAGGAAGTAAGAAATTATAAATTATTAAGATTAATCATGAAAATAGGTGGACTTATTAATAATCAAATTATTGTTTTTATCACAAATCTTATCATTCCATTTCTCGTGCAACTGATTAACATTCCTTATATTATGAATTCGATACAAAGGACTAGAGAAAGAGCTAAAGGAAAATTGAGCACTATGACTCAACAAGAAGCAAATAAGTAAATTTTTTTATTAAAAATTAGGTTTTATAGTTTTTAGACTCTTCCAACTTCCTGGGTTCGTCATCGAAAAATTCTATGCGCAGGTAGCTTTCACAATGATTTTCACTGGTTTTTATGCAACTGTTTTACCATTGGGAATTTTGTTTGGAATGGGCACCATGGTTTTACTTTATTGGGTCTACAAGGTTTCATTTTATTTTTTATCTCAAATTTGAAAAATGAAATTTGAATTTATTTTTAGTATAATTTATTAAGGAAATCAACTGTTCTTTATGATATTGATTCTGCCCTTGCATATGAAATGACAGATCTTTTAGAATTGACAGCAGCGGCCTTTGCGGTTTGTTTTTTTAATATTTTGATTTAATTTTTTAATTTGCAGGCATCTGAATTTGCTTTCACGAGATTGATTTTCAAACAATATCCTGTCCCTTCAATTTTATGTTTGGCTTTAGCTGGAGCAAATTTCCTTTTCCCGACTGAAATGATAAATGAGAGAATCTTCAAAATTACAATTCAGCCTGAGAAAAAAACTTATTACGAAGCTGAAGATGATTTTGATACTGTTGATTTTTAACTTAAAATTGCTATTCATTTAAATTTTAGGATTATGCAAGAGAAAACCCAGGAACTGGGGAGTTGGCAAGAGAGGAATATGAGAGGAAGGAGGATGAAGAACAAAAACTTCAGAAGTTAGTTGTGAATTGAGGTTCGTAACCATTTAAACATTATTAAGTTTCAACCTTTTTAAAAAAAAATTTATATCGAGCAAAGACTCAGTATTTCCGAAAATTTCTTTTCCCACAAATTTAAGGTTTTTTTCTATGTCTTCTGATAATTGTTCTATGTCATTTTTCATTCTTTTTAAAGCTTTGAATGATTCTAAAATCTATTCGAAAAATGAAATAATCCATATTTTTCTTAATTTAAAAATTAATGACATTATTCATGCGATCTTGGTTGTTTTTATAAAGAGAGCCGAGAATTTTGTTCGAGTCATCATCCAATAGTTTTCCGGTCGCCTCGCTTATTTCTAAAAGTCCATTCGAGTCAATTGTTTTTTCAAATATCATTTTCCTTTCTTTGTATTTTGATTTCTCGAGAAGAGAGTCTTTTTTGTTGTCAAAGTTTTGAATTTTGTTTTGATAGCTCAGGGAAAAAAAAGTTTAAATTTGGATAGAAATTTCATATTTTTACTCTTTGATCATTTCCTTAAGGACCTTATTTTTATGCTCATTGTACATATTTTGTTGGTTTCTTACAATATTAGGGTGATAATTCAACTTAAATATAATAATTTATGGTTACTTACAAAAAAAAAACAAATTAATACATCCTTCTTGTGTTCAGAAACTCTGATATCACAGACAGAAGAAATATGATTTTTGACTTCTTCTACTAGCAAAAAATTCATTAAAAAAAATGATAAAATGATTTACATTTCACCAAAAATACTGGATTGCTTTTATAGACATCTTTTACCCTGTTAAATTCATAAATAGCAATTTCTTTCACAAGATGAATCCATCTGAATTCTGGAAACACTTCCTTGTTTAGATTGTCGAAATCCAAATTTAATTTCCCTTTGTTTGGCAATTTGGGATAAGATTGTGGTTTACTGTTGATTTGTTCAGACCCCGTATTTTTAGCTGTTTGAGTTTTTTCAACAGCAACTTCTTCATTCTTCTCTAGTTTTTTAGGAATAGTTTCCAATTTAGCAAGACTTTTCTTCAAATCGATTAAAATTGGTTTTTTAGGAGGGAGTTCTTTTTCTTTGATGAGTTGTTGGGGATGTTTGGGGACTCTACCTGATGAAGAATCTTTTTTTTCCAAGGTTTTTTTCTTCCGTTTAAAACGTAATCCAACATCGTTCACGCATTCTTCAAGAAGTTCACTCATTTTTAAAATATTTTTTTTAAATTTAATTTTTTCACGCGAATTTCTAAAATTAATGATTTTTTTTTCAATATTTTTGTCAATTAACTAAATAATAGAATTTATTGAGTAAAAATTGTTAAATTAAAAAAAAACCCAGTTATTTAATATTTATATTATTTCTTTTTAAAAAATTCATGGAATTTTTTATTTTCAGATTTAATCTTATTTTACTTTTTCTTTTTCTTCTCAACATA
>Ga0302186_10000887_pt1 | contig 25969 bp, 20 predicted proteins | sample II_Bog_E1_2_FD_198782 | JGI IMG/M metagenome (GOLD analysis project Ga0302186, IMG submission 198782) | Peat permafrost microbial communities from Stordalen Mire near Abisko, Sweden - II_Bog_E1_1 | ecosystem: Environmental > Terrestrial > Soil > Wetlands > Peat | place: Sweden: Abisko...
ACGAGAATGAATCCATGAGCAGTGTCTGGTTCACGGCCGATTTTCATCTCGGCCACTTCAACATTATTCGGTATTGCAATCGTCCCTTTGCGAGCGTGGAGGAGATGGACAACGCGATCTGCGAGCGCGTCAACGCTTGCGCCAAACCAAACGATATTCTCTATTTCCTCGGGGATTTCTGCCTCGGAGGACCGGAGCGCGTGACCGCCTATCGAAAGCGGCTGGCCTGCCGGACAATCCACTTTATCGAAGGCAACCACGACAGAACTGCGCGAAAGCTTCAGCATCTCTTTGCTTCATGGAATCTGTTGTCCGAGGTCCACGCAGCGAAGCAGAGAATCGTGCTTTGCCATTATGCGATGCGAGTGTGGCCACACCACGCCCAAGGCGCGTGGCACCTCTACGGACACTCGCACGGCAACCTGCCGGACGAGCCTCTGGCGCTCTCTCTTGACGTGGGCGTTGATACCCACGAGTTTCGCCCGTGGCACTTTGACGAAATCCAAGCCGTGATGCAGCCGAAGGCTGTCGCCCGAGAAGCGAAAATCCAGACCGAACGCAGGGCGGCACTCGCTGACCTCGCGGCCTACGACCAGGAAATTGAGATCTGAAACGCGATCCAAGTTTTCGCTGCGCAGTGGGGTGTTTGTCTAGATAAGTGCGCACCGCTAGCCAATCTGTACTCATTTTGAGTACAATTGTTCTCGGAATGAGAACATCTCTCACGTCCGTTGGGGATCTGCTCTTTGGCCAGACCAGAGGTAGAGTTCTGGCGCTTCTGTATGGTGCGCCCGACGAAACTTTCTTCGTTCGCCAAATTGCCCGCCAGGTCGAGACGAGCGTGGGGACTGTTCAGCGCGAACTTGCATTACTCGCCGACGCAGGACTGATCAAGCGCTCAGCTATGGGTAGTCAGGTGTTTTACCAGGCCAATCAGGAGCATTCGGAATTCCCAGAACTTCGGGCCTTGCTCGCAAAAACCACCGGTGTATTTCAGATGCTCAAGGCTGCTCTCGCCCCGCTTTCGTCCCGTATCAGCGTTGCCTTTGTTTATGGTTCGGTTGCCCGCGGCGAGGAGAAAGCCGCGAGCGACATTGACCTGATGGTGATCGGTGCGATTACGCTCGACGAAGTATTGGACGTTGTGGGTCCCGTCGAGAAGCAGTTGCGGCGTCCCGTGAACCCAACCATCTATTCACTTGAAGACGTGAGGGCACGGCTTCGCGAAGGGAACCATTTTCTGCAATCATTGAAGAAGAGCAAGAGAGTCTTCCTGATCGGCGACGAGGATGAGTTTAGAAAAGTTAGTACAACTCGGTTGGTACAAGGATGAGCCTAGCAGTTCGAAGGAGATTGCCGACCTCTTCAGCATCGTGGACCGTTCGCAGGCGGACCTCAAAGTGGAGGGCATCTCCGACGACCTTCGCTTTCAGGCGGCCTACAACGGCGTTCTCACGCTCGCCAACATTGGCCTGCGGGCCAGCGGCTTTCGCGTCTCTCTGGGCCAAGGGGCATCACCAACGAGTGATCGAAAGCCTCGAACATACCCTGACGACTCAGGATGCCAAGCGCGCGAGAGATGGGTGCGCAAGATCAAATCTCATTCGCAGAAGAGAAACACCACGAGCTACGATTTGGCGGGCGGCGTCTCGCCCACCGATCTCGCGCAGGTCATAAGGGACTTGGGCCTTTTGCGAGAGCAGGTGAATGAGTGGTTGAAGGCAACCCATCCCGAACTTCTCAAAGACGATTCAAAGCAAAGTTGATCCATGCCGCCTGTCCGCATTGTGTGCATTAGCGACACCCACGGCCAGCACGCCAAATTGAGCGTGCCGGCTGGGGATGTGCTCATTCATGCAGGGGATTTCATGGCATTCGGCGACACGCCGAAGGAGATTGTCGATTTCAATCATTGGCTAGGCAAGCAGCCACACCGATTCAAGGTCGTTATTGCCGGAAACCATGATCTGATGTTCGAGCGCCACCCCGGAGCCGCAAAAGAGCTGCTCTCCAACGCAATCTATCTTGAAAATTCCGGTACGGAACTTCTGGGTTTGAAGTTCTGGGGATCCCCTGTTCAGCCCGAATTCAATAATTGGGCATTCAATGTCGCCCGCGGCGCTGCAATCCGGCGCTATTGGCAGATGATTCCCGAAGGCACAGACGTTGTGGTCACACATGGACCGCCGTTCGGAGTGCTGGACAAATCGCTTTCTTCTACCCCTCATCTTGGGTGCGAGGAACTGGCAAAAGCGATTGAACAGATCAGGCCTAGACTTAATATCTTTGGGCATATTCATGGCGGCCACGGGCAAATGACTGCCAACGGTACCCAATTCGTGAACGCGTCCGCGGTTGACGAAGCCTACCGGCTCGTCCATGAGCCGCAGGTTGTCGAGATCGATGTCTCCAGCGAAAATGCGTGACGTGGTCGGATTCTCAAGCTGCCCGTAGTGAAGCGCAAATCTCGAAGAACCAGGCAGGCATCGGATAGTCCAGGTCCCAGTAAATGCTCATCGGGCGGCTCCCCGAATGAGATACGTAGTGCAAAGGTCCGAGGAATAAGAATGCGTCTTCCATCTTCGGTCGAACGAACAGCAGAAACCTGGCACCATTTTCCTGTTGGTGAACATACCGCTGTCCTGTCGAAGAATTCTCGCTCGTAGTGCTCTGGGATTGCCAATGGAATCGGGTCGGACTCAGCGCGAAGTCCTCGTAACGAGTCGATGGTGAAAAAGTCTTCTCTGATTTGTCCAGAGTCACAAAGAAAACTTCGGTATTCAATGCTTCGATCCAAAATCGCCCGGTTTGCGTATTGAATGCTCCGACATCCTTCGCAAGACCCAATCCAACGAGAATTTCATCCCGGGTATATTGCCGGTGGAGAAAGGGTGGGCAGTCATCCAGCGTTGGGTTCTCGTCGCTACCCCTCGGTATTTTGCGGGTAAAGCTCCGGGTAACTCTACACGATTACTTCACTCAACCGGGATACCAGACAATTCGCGGATCGTCCTCACTTCGCCGGTACTCCCACGCGGCATCCGTCATTGTCTTCAGATTGTATTTTGGCCGCCAGCCCAGCAGAAATTTGGCCTTCGCATTGTCGAGCCAGTTTGAATAATACCGGGTGGGGACCGCCACCGAAGGCAGTCCGCGCGACTCTGCCAGATACTGGGCAAGTTCGCCATAATCCACTGGCTCATCCATGCAGATGTTGAACGTTTGTTGATGTGCCTTGGGATGATCGATCGCCCCAAGTATCGCCGCAATCAGATCTTCTACATGCACAAAGTTGCGCTTTACAGGCGCGCCTTGCGGATCGAGCATCACTGGAACAGTCTTCGCTCTGAAATACTCATCCGCCCTTTCGGCACCAACAAGATCGCGCCATCGTGGCCCGCCAAACACATCTTCGCCAAACGAAAGCTGATACCGGAAATCGTCTTTCTCCATGATCCACGGCGCGCGCAGGCAGCACCCGGCCAGCCCATATTGAATGTAATACTGCTCCAGAATCACTTCATCCAGCACCTTCGATAGCGCATAGCAACCCGCATAAGGAGTATGCTTCTGCGTCTCCGTCACAGGGATCGGATGCGGATACACAAAGTGCCCCACGCTGTTGTCACCGCCAATCAGAAGGAATTGTTGAAACGTCGGGCTGATGCGGCAGGCCTCTAGCAGCCAGAAGATCCCCTTCACGGCAACATCCATTACGCTTTCCGGCGTTTCCTTCGAAGTCGCCAGATGCAGCACATGCGTCACGTCTCGTGCCGCTTCGCTCGCAACCTCACGATGTTCCAGCGATCCCTTCACAATCTCCAGACGCTGCCGCGGCTCCAGGACGCGATTGTGACAAAGCGCCCGCACCGTGAACGCAGCGAAGGCCGGATCAGCCAGAAATCGATCGATAAATGTCCGGCCAACCTTCCCTGTTGCGCCAGTTACCAGAATGCGTTTCGTCTCACCCATGCAGCCCTCGCATCTCTAAATGTTTGTTGAGCATCATGGTAGATCGTGCCCCCAGGCCTCAACCTCAATGAAGGCGCACCACCGCGCCGGATCCTCCGGAACCAGATCGTGAATGCGAAACCACGAGACCTGTCGCTTCGGAAAACTGAACTCCTGAAACTCATCAGAATTTGTAATCTGGATCGAAACCAGGCTCCCATCCGAGAACTCCACCACCGCGCTCTTCCAATAGCTGTCATGCGGAAAATCCGCACGCACCATTAGCCGTATCTTGTCCAGATCGACAGGCCTGCCAAAATCCAGTTTCCACCATAAGTCCAGCCGCAGTCCCGGTCCCCACGACTGGTACGGCCATACGCCATGATGCCCGTTTTGCGATACACCATCGATCGCATTCCTCGCCGCAAAGTCATACAGATTTCTCGAATAGCTATTGGTACTGCTATGCGGATAAGCCTGCCCCGGACCCTCCTCCGGCTTCAGTACATCGCATGGATTCGCCGCAAGATTTCGATAGCCCGTCTTCTCCTGCTCATTCAGCGGGCGCACAGTCACAGTGTGCGAACCCCCGGTAAAGCTCTCCGGCGCATAAGCGCTTCCGGTCTGTTGTTCGGCGCGTCCGTATGGTACCTCGTAGCTGAACTTCCCCTGCGCCGAATCCGCAAGATAGAGCAGGCACTCCGGCATCTTCTCGTCCAGGCGCACAGCCATCCGCTGCGAACCTGTCACTTCAATGCGATCCCCTGGTTTGTACTCCCGGTTGATCGAATGCGCGCCCGCTGCGTGTCCGCTGTCTCCTGCGACAGACGTCCCTTTCGCATCCAGCACAGCCACATGGAACGGAGCAGTGCCACCGTGCGGTTTGCCCGCCAGTCCTCGCGCAGCAAACGTTTCGCAAAAACTGATTGCCAACAGAGAGAGCAAAGCCATGGTTGTAGACGACTTTAAGTCTCGCATTGTTCATCCTTCCTGAAACAGAGCACTGCGGTCGCAAAAGCTCGTGCTGGAATACAGAATGCAGGTACGCGTTTCCCCAGCACGGCCCAAGAGTAATCCAACCGGTACGGAACGTACTTTGTGGAGACTCATCCCGAACCCTTTACGAGGAACTTCCACCATCCATGACGGCCGCGATTTCCTCTTGCGATCGTTTTCCGCCAATTTACCGCAAAGCCAGGTTGCTGGATCCCCATCGGCGTGTTTTTAATGGTAGCTCACAGAAAGCTAACGGTCCCTGTGCTTCCAAAGCCGTTTCCGCGTTAACCCGGTCTGGGAACACGATCCGCGCGTGTTAAACCGCTAACCAAAAAAGATTCGCCTCAAATATGAAAGAGTCCACGATGAAAAGACCTCAGAGATACCTCAGCCTCCTCCTGTTCGTCTGCGTGGCCCACACACACAGCCAGTCCCAAATTCCGACGCGTATACCGAATATCAATGACAACCTGCAATCGGTCGAGGTAAAGCCCGACAATACCGTGACGTTCAAGATCTACGCACCCAAGGCATCCTCCGTCACGGTAAGCGGCGATTTCCTCATGGGCGCTCCCGCTGCGGCTATGGCCAAAAGCGACAACGGCTTGTGGTCCTTCACCTCCAACGTGATCCCGCCCGACTCCTATACGTACAACTTCAACGTAGACGGCATCACCGTCATGGATACTAAGAGCCCCAACTTCAGAGACAACCCAAACTCACTCTTCAATTTCTTCACCATGCCCGGCCCAGACACCGACTTCATGGCTCTGAAAGATGTCCCGCACGGCAGGGTTGAAAAGGTGATCTACCACTCCACCACGCTCAACACCGAACGCAGGATGCATGTCTATCTGCCGCCCAATTTTGGGAATATCAAGGGCAAGCTGCCGGTTCTCTACCTGCTGCACGGTGGCGGCGATAACGACATTTCCTGGACCAGCGCCGGCCAGGTCAACCTGATCCTCGACAACCTCTATGCCGAAGGCAAACTGAAGAACATGATCGTCGTCATGCCCACCGGCCATGTTCCAGGACCCAGCCGTGGCATGGTGTCGCTGATGGCCGTAGATCCCGACAACGATCCCTTTGCCCAGGACTTTCTCAGGGACCTGGTTCCGTTTGTCCAGAAGACCTATCCCGTCTACACCCGGCGCGAAGACACCGCCATCGCCGGCTTCTCCATGGGCGGTGTCCAGACGCTCAATCTCGCGCTCTGGCACCCAGAAATTTTCGGCTATGTCTTCCCTTTGAGCACGGGCTTCTTTCCCGACGGTATCAAGCAAATCGACGAGAAATACAGCTCAGTTATGAAGAACGTGGCCGCCCATCCCTTCAAGCTGATGATCGTGGGACGGGGAAAAGACGACAATCTTACCCGCGTCAACAATCAAGCCACACTCGATTTATTGGATAGATACGGCATCCCGCATCAGTACAAGGAACTCAACGGCGCGCATTCCTTCGTCTTCGCGCGCAGGTTCCTCGCCTCTGTTTTTCCATTGCTCTTCCGGTGAAGGCCCAGCCAACCCAACAGGACGGCGGAGTCTTGTCCTGCTCCCGGAGCGAATGCTGAAATCCATCCAGAATCGTCATCAGCGCCGACTGATTCATGTCGCTGCTCACATCCGCCGTGACCCACGGTTTGTGCCCCTCCACATGAAAGCTCAGCCTCACTCGCAATTGCGCCGATATTCAAATACGCTCAAGAAGTAATATGCGAAAAGAGGCTCCTGTTGAAACGTCGTGAGTTTTTGAAGAACTCGTTGGCCGTGGGCGTCGCCGCATCGTTTACCGGAGTTGCCTTCCTAGAAAGCGCCACCAGTGAGGTTGGCAGTGAGCCGGCGCCGGGGATGCTCAACGCGCAGATGATCTGGTGCGCCGAGTCAGTACCGGTGCCGCTCAAGACCAACGGACCCGCCAGTGGAATCGCCTCGTCATCGGATAGCCACGCAAAGATCGCCACTCCTGACCTGCACGCGGTGTTCGCGCGGGAATTCACGCTGGATGCCCTGCCGACGGAAGCTGTTGTTCGACTGTTCGCCTATACGCGCTACCGGCTCTACATCAATGGCGTGTATTGCGGACGAGGGCCGAGCCGCTTCCAGAACCAGAGGCCGGAGTACGACACCCGGGACGTGCGTCACGCGCTCAGGACGGGACGCAACCTGATTGCGGTGCTGGTACACCGCGACGCGCCGACAGGCCGCATTATGCGGCACGAGCCTGGCTTTGCCGCGTACATCGATTGGTCGAACGAAGCAAAGAGGCAGGTGATTTCAACCGATGCAAAGTGGGTTTGTCGGCCTGAAATGTCGATTGGGCCGCGCGACGAGGCATGGTCGTCCATTGAGGAGCACATCGAAGGCCGCAAAGCTGTGGACCTGACTGACCGCAAGCTTTCGCTCGCCGGATGGCCGGCTTCTGTTCCTGCCGGTGGGCCTGATTTCCTCCCTTTGTGGCCGCGGACCACACCTCTGCAATCGGAGACGCTGCAGGCGTGGAACCCAGATTCCCCGGATCTTTCACAAAAGCCGGTTGACCTCCAGCCTGGGCGTGAGGCATTGTTCGCGCTGAATGAGATCATTCAAGGCTACTCGATTCTTGGATTCAATGCGGATGCCGGGAGTGAGCTCGAGATCCGCTATCAGCTTCCAGAGAATTCCACGAGTGGGGTCAGCTCTTATGTCGCCCGGCAAGGCGTTCAGACCTGGATGGGCGGCGATACTTTTGCTTTTAATGGTCTGAAAATTCGAGCGAAAAGCGGACACATCATGTTGATGCGGGCTGAGGCCTTCGAGGTGCGCTATCCGTTCACACGGCTAGGAAGCTTTGAGTGCAGCGATCCGTTTCTAAATAAGCTCTGGACCATTTGCGCGCGCTCCCTGGAGTTACTGAGCGAAGACTCCTACGTTGATTGCGCCGACCGCGAGCGTGTTGAGTGGACCGACGATTCGCCGCCTGCGTTCGACTGTACGCGGGTGATGATGCGCGGACCCGAGGGAAACGGCAACGAGTATTGGGGTGACAGCCGGTTGCTGAAAGCCTTGCTGCGACGAATCGCCCTTACTCAACAAGCGGACGGGCAGATGAAGGCGCATAGTTGCTCTGAGAGGTGGGACATTCACGCCATCATGGAGGATCGCTCATGCGACTGGGTGATCCAGCTGCGCCAATATGTCGAGAGCTCGGGTGATGTTGCTTTGGTCAATGAATTGTGGCCCGCGCTCACACGATTGATGGAATGGTTTATGAGCCGGCGGAGCGCACGCGGGCTGGTGCTGGCGCGCGAGTGGGAGGTGTGGGACAATCCGCTACGGTACCAGGTTTGCGAGGGCGCCGGGCTGAACGCATTCGTCTATAAAGCACTGCGCGATGCGGCGTGGCTTGGCGGCCAGATTGGGATGTCAAGTGCCAGTCGGGGATTTGCATCCGACGCTGACCGACTGCGAACGAACTTCAACTCCCTGCTCTGGAGGGATGACGAGGGCAGCTACTGCGGCGGGTTATTTGGGCTTGGGTCGAAGACCAGCGATCGGCTGGACGGAAAGATGTTTACCGGGCCATTCGTGGACGGGCGTTATCAACCGACTGCGCAAGCCGCGCTATTCGCGCTGTACGCAGCGATTGTTCCTGATGAACGTGTTGCGTCTGTGCGCCACTGGCTGCTTGACCACCTGGACGAGGTCAAGGGGCCGATGTCGCATTACTATCTCTTCCATGCACTCTACGCGATGGGAGAGCCGCAGCAGGACCAACTGGTGCTGGAGCGGATGAGGACTGGGTGGAAGCCGCAGGTTGAGTCGCCGTGGCAGACGACCTGGGAAGACTTGCCTGACAAAGGCGGGTCAAAGGCGCATATGTACGGCATGGTCCCGGGCTACTTCCTGGCGGCCCATGTGCTGGGCGCGCGACGGGAGCGATATGTCACGGACCGTTCCATCCTCATCGAGCCACGTTGCGGAGAACTGCTGTGGGCGCAGGGGGTCGCCGTGACAGAGTTCGGCCCGGTGGAGATGAGTTGGTCAAAGCTGGTTGGCGGCGAGGTAAAGATTCAATGCTCCGTTCCGGCAAATACGACGGCAAGTCTCAGGCTTTACAAGCATGGGTCGGGAGACAGGATTTTGGTCGATGGCCAGGTGAGTAGAGCAGCGTCGAGCGGGAATTTCCTGGAAACCACGCTTGGGCCGGGAAAGCACGAGATCCATTATCCGGCTTGACGTTCGCGAATGATAAGCCGCGGGTAGGTTGGCAATCAGCTAGTCTTCAGCCCTCCAGACGTGGGCGTCTTTCTCCGGCAATTCTCTCCGACGCAGCTCTGATGCGACAGGCCCGTTGTGCGTTACGGTTCCGAACTCAACGTGATTGCTGTTCAGGCGGATGCGAATGCTATGGGCTGCGTGTGGAGTCCGCTTGCGCTGACGATGAAAGAGTGGAAGAATCAGGTCCTTCAGGAGAATCCAATCATGCACTCATCGTGGAGAAGCCGTGCGATATGTCTTGCTGCGCTCGCTGTCATCGTCCCTTTTGTTTTATCCCTGTCCGCCGCAGGGCAGACCATTGTCATCGATGGGGAGAGCAAAGGCAGGATCTTTGATGGCGTAGGAGCAATCAGCGGCGGCGGAGGGAATTCCAGACTGCTGATCGACTATCCTGAGCCCTATCGCAGCCAGATTCTGGACTACCTTTTCAAGCCGAACTACGGCGCAAGTATGCAGATTTTCAAGGTGGAAATTGGCGCGGATATGGACTCGACCGACGGCTCCGAAGCGAGCCATATGCATATGCGGTCGGACGAGAACTACCGGCGCGGATACGAGTGGTGGCTGATGGAGCAAGCCAGGGAGCGCAACCCTCAAATCAAGCTCGTCGCCCTGCCGTGGGGGGCTCCGCACTGGGTGGGGGATGGGAAGTACTGGTCCCGCGACATGATCGACTACATTATCAAGTGGCTCAAACATGCTCAAACCGATCATCATCTGACGATCGACTATCTGGGCGGGCGCAACGAGCACGGCTACAACATTCAGTTTTACAAGGATCTCAGGGCAGCCCTCCGCACAAATGGGTTCGCTGACATCAAAGTCATCGCTTCCGATGACTGGGTGAAGGTCAAGCTCTGGGATATCGCTTCGGAGATGAAAAGGGACCCGGAGGTGAACGACGCAATCGACATAGTGGGAGTGCACGGCCCCTGGTGGAGCGGTTATGCCACCCCCGACGCCCTGCAATTGGGAAAGCCTATTTGGGATAGCGAAGCCCACTTCGACGAGAAGCTTGCTTACAACGAAGTCGCGCGCAATATCAACCGGAACTATGTGGCCGGGCAGGCTGCTGCTTCCATCTATTGGCCCATTGTGAGCGCGATGTACGACAACCTGCCCTACGACGACATAGGCTTTATCAAGTGCAACCAGCCTTGGTCCGGGCATTACGTTGTGACGCCTTCACTCTGGGTGATGGCGCATACCTCCCAGTTCACGCAGCCCGGCTGGCGTTACATCGACAGCGCATCGGGATTCTTCAGCGGAGACGCCACGGGCGCGCATGGAAGTTATGTGGCGCTGAAGTCGCCGGAGAACTCGAACTTCAGCCTGGTCGTGGAAACCGTCGAGGCAAAAGGCTCGGAGACGGAGCACTTCAAGCTCGCGGGGTTTCACCAGGATACGCTGCATCTTTGGACGACCAATCTCAGTTCCGCCAATCCATCGGACTGGTTTGTGAAACAGGCCGACATTCATCCCGTGCAGGGAGAGTTTTCGCTCGATCTTGAACCGGAACATATGTACACCGTGACGACTACGACGGGACAGACCAAGGGCGATGCCGTTGCTCCAGCTTCCGCGCCTCTTGCCCTGCCCTTCGCGGATAACTTCGAGAGTTATTCCGACGGAAAGATGCCAAGATATTTCTCCGATATGGTTGGAGGGTTCGAGACCGCGCAATGCGTCGGCGGCCGGCGTGGCATCTGCCTGCGCCAAGTGGTTCCCGAAGAACCTATCTCATGGAAGAGGACCGCCAATCGCCCTTTTACCATGGTAGGCAATCTGGATTGGCAGGACTACCGGGTGTCCACCGACATACTTCTGGAGCAGCAGGGATCGGCCGATCTTATCGGACGCCTGTCCAGCATGAGCGGGATGGATGTGCCCAACTCCTATGTGCTGCGCGTGGCCGACAGCGGGGATTGGTCCTTGCTGAAGACGACGGACAAGGGAAGCGCCAAGGAAGATGTCAAGGAGGAAGAGACGGTGCTGGCGGCGGGCAAAGTAAGCGCTCTTGGGATCAACCGCTGGCATACCCTCGCACTTACGTTGCAGGGTGCCCGCATCACTGCGCAGATCGATCGAGTGACGGTCGAGACGATCTCCGATGCGAGCTTCGCCAAGGGCATGGTTGGCTTGGGAACTGTTGCGTACGCCCATGTGGAGTTCGACAACTTCAAAGTCCAGCCGATTGGGCCGGGGCACGCTAGGCAAGAGACGGCGAGAGCCGCCCGAACGGCCGATGCGGAGCATCTGTTGGGTAGCGGGACTGGGCAGTAAGATCGCTGAAAGAACAGACCGTTTCCGATACTCTCAACCCATGGCTCATGGCGGTGTGGATTCTCGGCACCATTTCATGCGCCATATCCTGCTTGGTTTTCAGATGCTAACCGCGTTCGATGATGCCGCTTGCTTTGGGTCCTTTCGGTTGACTGGCGCAGCAAGGTACGAATTCAGGTACAGTGCGTATCCACTTTTGTTTAAAAATTTTGCATTCGTTCGCGGCAGACTCGAATGCGGCCGATTCTCCCTATCGACGCCAGATTACGGAATGCGCTGCGGACTTGGTATCCGATCAAGATTTTCGTTCGGCGCAAGCGTTTTCGTATTTCTAGCTAATTAGGTGCCACGGCTCGCTGCCCAGGTCTCCGCATTCATGTGCAAGTTCCGGGGAGGCTGCGGGCTTCACCCCTTTGAGTTCTGAAATGGTTCGCTCAGAACAGCCTTCAGGCCCGTCCCCGGCTGAAGCATTCTGAAACTTGACAATTGGCGACACCCGGCGTCAACTAGAGTGTTGGTTGTGGTGAAGGAGTTCACCCTTAACCGCTGTCCATTCCAATAGGCCGGACAGATGATAACTCCTGACAGGGAATCCTGTTGCGGAGTTATGTCCCGGCCGAGTTCCCTGAACGACAATCTAGGAGTTTGTGCTCATGGCAAACACTTGGGCTCTTTGTGCGCTCTGGGTGGGTCTGGCGTTGGCGGCGACGCTGTTGGCGATCTGGTTCAAGATCTCGACAGCGCTTTCTGAGATTGTTGTCGGCACCGTGGCCCAATTGGTCATTGGAGTATTCCTCACCGGGCTCTTTGGTTTTGCGCAGGGCGGGTTGGCCGGCAATACGCAGTGGATAACATTCCTGGCTGGGACGGGTGCAATCGTCCTAACGTTTCTTGCCGGTGCGGAACTCGATCCGGTCATCTTCAAAGCCAAGTGGCGCGAAGCGTCGATCATTGGCCTCGCGGGGTTCTTCGGTCCCTTTCTCGGATGCACTGCGATCGCGCACTACGTACTGCATTGGGCCATCATGCCCAGTTGGCTTTGCGGTGTCGCCCTTTCCACGACATCAGTTGCGGTTGTCTATGCGGTGATGCTGGAATTGGGCTTCAACGTCACCGAATATGGCAAAGCCATTCTGGCCGCCTGCTTCATCAATGATCTTGGAACCGTGATTGCGCTTGGACTGATCTTTTCCCCGTTCACAATCAAGACGCTGATCTTTGTGGTGGTTTCCATCGTCGTCTTCGTCGCGCTGCCCTTTCTTACGCCATGGTTCTTCAAGAAATACGGCGGGCGCGTCTCCGAACTCGAAGCCAAGTACCTTCTCTTCTTTCTCTTCGCCATGGGCGGACTGGCTGTGTGGGCTGGAAGTGAAGCGGTACTTCCGGCGTACATGATCGGCATGGTTCTGGCGGGAACGGTCGGAAAAGACCATTCGCTGATTCGTCGCCTGCGTACACTTACGTTTGGACTGCTGACACCGTTCTACTTCATCCGAGCCGGATCATTTGTCTCTGTCCCGGCATTGATGGCCGCTCCCGTCACACTGCTCGTCCTCTTTGGGGCGAAGTCGCTTTTCAAGGCAATTGCTGTGTATCCGGCAGTCCGGGTGCACAAATACGACGGGAAGGCCGGAGCTTACTACACGCTGATGATGTCAACCGGACTCACTTTCGGTACGATCTCGGCATTGTTTGGCCTCAATCATCAGATCATCACGCAGGCGCAGTATTCCTACATCGTGGGCACAGTCATCGCCAGCGCAGTCATACCCACCATGATTGCGAACTCGTTCTTTCTTCCCCGCCATCTTCTTCCCCACTCGCAAGCAGGCAAGAAAGCAGGACAGGAGATTATGCGGCCAGTACCCGCAGAGGAAGGCTAGGTGATCGCTATGGGAAGTCCGGTTTTTGTTGGAATTCAAAGAATACTGGTTGCGTTCGACGCTTCTCCGCACGCAGAGCACGCTTTGGATGTGGCCCTGTCAATGGCTGGGGATATGAAAGCTAAGCTCTTTGTCATCTCGGTGATTCGGCCGCCCGAACCCGCCGAGAGCGCGGAGTTCCACGCTGTGCTTGAAGACGGGCAAGAACGCTATGAGAAATGTTTCATCCCGTTGCGCGAACGAGCCAAGCAGAAGGACATCGAGTTGGAGACGGATATCGTCCTGGGCCATCCGGCAGAACAGATCATCCACAAGGCGGACACAATCCAGGCCAGCCTCATCGTGATGGGCAAGCGCAGCCATACGATCCTCCATCGCTGGATGCTGGGCTCGAACTCGGAGCGCGTACTGAGGTATGCGCACTGCCCGGTGATGATCGTTCATTGATCCGAAAGAAAAAGCTATGAGCATTTCGAAACACGCGAGCGGTGAGGCACAGAAGAATCGAAACTATCGGCAATTTTGGTCTCGGATGCCGCTCAACAACAAATCATTGAAGTCATCACAACAGGCGGCCCTGTGGCCGAGAAAAGGTAGTCATCATGTCTGAAATCACGAAACTTGAAGCACTCGAAATCCTCGACTCCCGAGGAAATCCCACCCTGTCCGTCACTGCAACCTTAGCCAACGGCGTAAAGGCCACGGCGAAAGTTCCTTCCGGCGCATCAACAGGCAAGCGCGAAGCGGTCGAACTCCGAGACGGAGACAAAAAGCGGTACGGGGGTAAGGGCGTACTGAATGCAAGAAATCACGTGAACGGCGAGATCCAAAAGGCCATTCACGGATTCGATGCCAACGACCAGAAGGCATTGGACAAGAAACTGTGCGAACTCGACGGGACGCCGAACAAGGCGCGCCTCGGAGCCAACGCAATTCTGGGCGTTTCTCTAGCGGTTGCGCGGGTGGCTGCAGCGGACCATGGTCAGCCTCTTTATGCATTCCTTGGAGGCGAGAAGGCCAATCTGATTCCGGCTCCTTGGTTCAATGTGCTCAATGGCGGAAGCCACGCGGACAGCAATGTGGACTTTCAGGAGTTCATGATTTCCCCCGTGGGCGCACCCAGCTACAGCGAAGGCTTGCGAGCGGCTGCTGAAACCTTCCATACACTCAAGGCCGTACTGCACAAGAAAGGGTACAACACAGGCGTCGGCGATGAAGGCGGATTCGCACCGCAGTGCAAATCCAACGAGGAGCCCATCGAGCTGATTCTTGAAGCCATCCAAAAGGCTGGCTATAAGGCGGGCAAGGACATCGTCCTTGTGCTCGACCCCGCCACCAGTGAACTCTTTGAAGACGGCGTTTATGCGTTCGAAAAGTCGGACAAGAGCAGAAAGTCGCCCGAGCAGATGGTCGAATTCTGGAAAGGTGTGCTTGACCGCTATCCGGAGATCTGGGGCATTGAAGATGGTGTTGCCGAAGACGACCACGCCGGCTGGCAGCATCTGACCAAGACGCTTGGGGGCCGAATTCAGTTAATCGGCGATGACAACTTTGTCACCAACCCGACGATTTTCCGCCAGGGCATCAAAGATGGAATCGCCAACGCCATTCTGATCAAGCTGAACCAGATCGGCACTCTTACGGAAACGCTCGAATGCATTCAGATAGCCCGCGAGAATGGATACGGCGCAGTCATCTCTCACCGTTCCGGCGAGACCGATGACACGAGCATCGCCGACCTGGCCGTGGCTGCCGGTATGGGGCAGATCAAGACAGGCTCGACCAGTCGCGGCGAGCGTATCGCGAAGTACAACCGCTTCCTGGAAATCGAACACGAACTCGGCACAAAGGCCCGCTACGCAGGCGCCAGTGTGTGCGAGCGCTGGCACAAACTAGTGAAGGCATAGCAGGCAACTGTGGGTGTTGGAGTCCACCTGAAAACGGCTCAACTGGGCAGATGACTCCTCGAAGCTAAAGAACACTTGGAGGAGTCATGCCCGAACCCGGACCACAGATCGTAAGAACACGAGAGCGAGGGGCGCTCAACGATGCGCAGCGGCGGCGACTGAGCGTCACTTGCAAGTACATCGACAAACTGCTTTGCGACATCGAGCAGGCACTCCATTCTGCGGAATCTTCCTCTCCATTTGCACGGCATGTTGTGGACATTACGCCTGCACAGACGCGGGTCATCGAAGACCATGTTAACCTTCTCCGCTCTCAATTGTTGCGCGCATTGGACTGGCAACACATGAAGCCGGATCGGCCAGAGATTCCGGTGACTCGATCGGTGATGACAGACCTGGCATTTGTGGACATCGCAATTGAAGAACTCAGGCCAAGCTATATGAGCGGCTGTGGGGCGGTCCCGGAAGATGCGGTTGGCGAACTGAATGGTGTCGTCCATGAGCTTCGATCTCTGGTCGGAGGCATGGAACGTTATCTGCGCCAGGATCTGGGAACGAATCTGGAGTCGCGTCTGCGGAAGCTGGAAGAAACCGGCAATGACGTAGGCCTCTTGCAGGGCATTGAAAAACTGGTCTCGCGTTATGGACCGGTGGAGTTTCGCCCGCGCATAGACTCCCTCGCATCCCGCTTGGAGGATAACAACCTGGAATTGGCGCTGTTCGGACGAGTCAGCAGCGGCAAGTCCTCGCTGTTGAACGCGCTCCTAAGCACGGACGTGTTGCCCGTTGGCATCAATCCAATCACAGCGGTTCCTACCAAGCTGGAATATGGAACAATATTGCGTGCTTTCGTCACCTATGGCACGGGACGAAATGAGATCGTCACAGTTGAAGAGCTTGGCAAACTTGTGACAGAGCAAGGGAACCCTGGAAATCTGCACAACGTCACACGTGCGATGGTCCAGGTCCCATCGCCGCGCCTCAAACAGGGCATAGTGCTCGTGGATACGCCGGGACTTGGCTCCCTGGCCAGACGTGGCGCTGCGGAAACGCTTGCCTACCTTCCATCCTGCGATCTCGCGTTGTTGCTAATTGACGCTGGAGCAACGTTGAACCAAGAGGACATAGGAACGCTGCGCCTGCTCAACGAAGCCGCAATTCCCGCCATCGTTTTGCTCAGCAAGGCAGATCTGCTGACGGAAGGCGATCTCAATAGAGTCACCGATTACATCCATGAACAACTGCAACGGGAACTGGGCGTGACAGTGAACGTCCATCCAGTCAGTTCGCTGCCTCAACAAACCACCTTGCTCGATCACTTCTTTGAGCAGGAATTGCTTCCCCGATTCAATCAAGCACGAATTCTCCGCTGCAATTCCGCTGCCAGAAAGATCGGTGCCTTGCGCGATGCGGTTATAACGGCTTTTGAGACTGTGCTCGACCAGAAGAACCGCAGAGGCCGCGGTCTCCCCGCCGATGTCCATGATCTCGAAGAGCGACTGCGCGTTGTGACTGGAGAGGTAGGAGAGCAGCGTACTGTTCTAGACCGAGCTTTCTTCACGCTTGGGGAAACGCCAGAGACAATCCTGAATCACGCCGCGGAAAGCGTGTTGACCTGGATGCGATCCAATTCCAAGTCTCGCGTTACGTCGGCACAGCTTTCGGAGTGGCTGCATGATGCGGTTGGGAATTCTGTAGAGCAGATTACCGAAGGCGCACGTGGCTTAAGCAAGAGTGCAATCGACAGGTTGCAAGCCGTGGCGCAGGAGATGGGTCGATCCGACATGCCCGAGCACGATGAGGTGGAGACTCTGTTGCGCGACATGCCGCGCTTTGAGTTGGGGACGCTTCCAGATGACATCAATATGACCGCCTGGATGTTTTTGGGTAGCGGTTTCGTCCAGTCCAGGATCATTAGCAGCCTCCGGCAAAGCGTCGGTGCTGACCTGAAGCAGGCGCTTCATTTATACGGGAATGCGCTGTCGCAGTGGAGCCGCCAATACGTAAGCAGGATGGTGCTTATGGTCAGCTCTCATGCCGATGCTTATCGGGTTCAACTTCAAAGGATCGCTGGAACTTCCACCGAGCACATCGATGTGCATCAACTTGAGCAGGATCTGGCCGTTCTCAGGAATTGGACCGCAAAGGAGCGCAGCGGTGAAATGCTGCACCACGGGTAGGAGGGATAGGGTTGCAAAAGTATTTTCTCATCGCGTTCGGAGGCGCATTCGGTTCCATGGCGAGGTACTGGGTTGGCTCGACGATTGCCAACCGGATGGGAACAAAGTTTCCCTATGGGACCTTTGTCATCAATATCACGGCCTGTGTAGTCATCGGTTTCTCCCTCTCGTTTTTAGCGAAACGAGCGGATTTTAACCCCGCCTGGAGATTCCTGGTGCCAGTCGGCTTTATCGGCGCGTACAGCACCTTTTCTACTTATGAGTGGGAGACCCTTTCCACGATTCGAACCGGCGCTTTCCTAATGGCCGCTCTCTATGCAGTCAGCAGCCTCGTTCTTGGCCTGATTGCCGTGTGGGGTGGTTCTGTTGTTGCGGAGATTATTTCATGAGAACACATAGACAACTGGTTCTCTACCAATCGATTCTTCAGGTACTGCAGGAATCCGGATGCCCTTTCTGTCGTTTTCTGAAGGAGTATCAAACAGCTCGCCTGCAGAACCATCCGAAGGAGAGTATTCACCGACTTTGCAACTTTCACACCTGGGGTCTGGCCGCCGTTCAAGACGCTCCTGCGGCAGCGCAAGTGTTCATCAAGCTGGTCGATGAATCAGATTTGCTCTCCAAAGCCGAATGTGACATTTGCATGGAGGTACTCGCGGAAGAGGATCTACGCATACGCGAGTTGGTGAGCTGCCTGTCCCGAACAGACGTGTCTCAATGGCTGCGAAGTTCAGCTGTGCTATGCATTCCACACGGGACCAAGCTGCGCCGGCAAGTCCCGCCGGTGCTCGCTTCCCGAGTTGACGCCATCATCAAAAACTATCGCCAGCAGATAGCGGATGAGCTGCACCATCTGCGCGATGAACCAGAACGAGACAGATCCGGCTGGGGTGCGCTCGGCCGAGCCGCCGAGTTCCTTGTGTCACAGCGCGGACTACATTCCTGAGGGAGGATATATGTTAAGTGCCGGAAAGGCAATGAAAGTTTGCATTTACTTGAGTGAGGGCTCGACGCATCACGGGGTCCCAACATATTCGAGCATCCTCGACTTCCTTTTCTACCGGGGAGTTTCCGGAGCAACCGTCCTGAAGGGGATAGCGGGCTTCGGCGCGGATCACCACATGCACTCCGCCAGTGTTGTCGAAATCTCCGACCACCTTCCGTTGAAGATTGAATTCATTGAGTCTCGCGAGAAGGTAAACGAGATTCTTGGAAAGCTGGAGGAGTTGGCCGGAAGCGGGATGATTGAGGTACAAGAGACCACGCTCGCGAAGGCCGCTCAGGCTTCTAAACCGAAGAAGGCCACTCCTCCTGCGCATCTGAAGATGGAAGGCAAGGCAAAGATGATGCGCATCTATATCGGCGAAGCCGATCAATGGAAAGACAAGCCACTTTACAAAGCGCTCGTCGAAGCCATGCGAGCTAACGATATTGCCGGTGTCACTGTCTACCGCGGCATCCTCGGTTATGGGGCACACCGTCGGATTCACAAGGACAAAGCCCTCCACCTCTCCCACGATTGCTCGATCATGCTCTCGGCAGTCGATACGGAGGAGAAGCTCCGATCCTTTCTTCCCCTCGTAGATCAGATGGTGGAAGAAGGACTAGTCGTGCTTTCAGACGTGGACATCATCAAGTATTCCTACCGCGCACTGGACGTTGATCTGCCAGAGTCGCAGGCGGGAAGCGTTTCTGCATGAGCGGAGGCTCAACAATGAAAGACCAATATCAGGCGCGCATGTTGCGGATTCATTTCGGCGAGGGTGACAAATGGCAGGGCAAGCCCTTGCATGAAGCGATTGTGGCGAAATGTATGGAGCTGGGCATGGCTGGCGCGACCGTGTATCGAGGGATCGAAGGGTTCGGAGCCAGTACCAGAATTCACCATGCCAGTCATTGGACGTTCTCCAAGGACGCGCCGATCATGCTGACTGTCATCGACCGTGAAGAGCAGATTGAAAAACTGATTCCCCATCTCGACCTCATGGTTGAGGAGGGTCTCATCGCGATGTCCCGCGTCGAGGTTATTCGATACTCGCGGGCTTCACTAAACGAATCGGCGAAGGTCTAACAGGCACCAGATGGAGACGATAATTCATTCCGCGATGCAGGAAAACGAGAGCAGTTCGACAGCGCAGGATTGCGTCAGCCATCTGACTGAGACACCCGGATCTCTGGACGGGGCCTCCCGTCTGTTGCAACTGAGCAGACTGGCTCAGGAACTTGGGGCTGAGCCTGTCGCCGAGGAGGCATCTGAACTCGCAGCGCGGGTCTCCGAAGGACGTTTCTATGTTGCTTGTGTCGGCCAGTTCAAGCGCGGTAAATCTACCTTGCTCAATGCCCTGGTCGGTCACGCGGTTGTTCCGACCGGGTTTGTTCCAGTCACAGCGGTGCCTACTGTGGTTCGGTTTGGCGACGAACTTCACGCCCGCGTGCGCATGCGCGACGGCTCCTGGCAGGACATTGCCATTTCCGCCTTGAAGGAATACGTGACGGAGGAACTAAACCCCGAGAATAAAAGGGGCGTGGACGGCGCAGAAGTATTTGTGCCCAGCCCATTGTTGTCCTCCGGCATGTGTTTTGTGGATACGCCGGGTTTGGGTTCGGTCTTCACTGGAAATACAGCAACCACGCAGGCGTTCATTCCTCACATTGATGCAGCATTGGTTGTGGTAGGGGCCGATCCGCCGATTGCAGGCGAGGAGTTGGCACTGGTGGAATCAATCGGCACGCAAGTTCAGGACTTAATCTTGGTTATCAACAAGGCCGACCGCACCAGCGATCCGGAGCGCGCGGCAGCGGTCAAGTTCACTCGCGAGATTCTGGAAAAGCGCCTGCATCGCCCGATGGGCGAGATTTTTGAGGTGAGTGCCGCAGAGCGGATGGAAGACCAGGGTCCCTTGCGGGATTGGGAAAAACTGCTGGCGAGCTTGCATGACCTTGTTGAGGACTCGGGCAGAAATCTCGTTCTCGCGGCTTGCGACCGGGGCCTCCTGCGCTTAAGCGAACAACTGCTGGCTATCATCAGTGAGGACCGCGAGGCGCTTCTGCGGCCAATCGAGGAATCCGAGCGGCGCATCGAGCTCATGAAGGAAACCATCAGCGAGGCTGAGCGCTCCATGCACGAACTGGATTACCTGTTCATGGCGGAGCAGCATAGGATTTCAGACCTCTTCGGTGACAGGCACAAGCAGTTCTTCGGTCCCGCATGGACCGAATCTGAAACGCAATTCAATAAAGATCTACAGTCTGTAGCCCTCGGATTTGGCCCAAGCTATCGGCGCCGAGTGATGCACCTCGCGCAGGAAATCTCGCGGCGCAAGGTAATGCCTTGGCTCAAGCCCGAGCAGGAAGAGGGCGAGCATCAATATCGCGCCGTGGCCCTTCGATTTGTGGAGATGGGCAACAGCTTTCTAAGAAAGCTCGCAGGTGCGGGCCTTAGCGAACTGACGCGGATGCCCCATGCGCTCGATCCTGAGAAAGGCTTCCGCGTTCGTTCGACGTTCATCTTCGAAGACTTTATTGGAACTGCTCAACCCCCATCACCGCTGCGCTGGCTCGCTGATATCTTTTTACCGCTTGTGGGCGCACGCAATGTAATCACGAATGAGGGTCGTGAATTTCTGCGGCATCTATTGGAAATCAACAGCGCGCGCATACAAAACGATGTTCTCAATCGCATTCAGGATAGCCGAGGACGCTTGGAGGCCGAGATCCGCAGACTGCTGCATGAAATCAGCCGCATTGCAGAACAGGCGCTTGACCGGGCGCGGAGAGTCAAAGAAGAAGGCGCTCCCGCCGTAGAGTCAGCAATTGAACGGCTCAGCCGATTGGAACGGGATGTCTCGGTACTCGTCTAATCTCGCTCAGCTAGGTAACAAAGAGGTTCCGCATCGATGCCTTCATCTTCTGCCCAGCGCGAGCCGACCATGGAGTATCTGTATTGCGTCGAGCGCCAAAAGGAGTTGGACTGCCTTCGAAACCAAGCCAAGATTCGCAAGTCTCTGCTGGTATTCGGACCCGAGGGAGTCGGCAAGTCACGTCTACTTCGTGCCTTCGTTGAAAATCAAACGCTTGCGCTTTACGTCGGACAGATACGATCGCCGCGTGAATTCGCTGTCACGTTGCTTCAGGCATTGCACTCCGCTGACGACGAAATGAAAGTTCCCGGAAACCTCTCTGCTCTGTCCACATCCTCGTTGAAGGGTATTGTCCACAGGGCGCTTGATACTCACCCCTTTCTCATGATTCTCGACCATCTCGATGCCCCTTCCCGTGTTGTAACGGGGATGATCAAGGATTTGCACTACTACGGACGCACTCCGGTCATTTTTGCGTCGCGATCTCCGCATATGGAGGATATCGGCGCTCTGCGCCCGCTATGCGCAAACAAGTCTGAGCGTTTGGAGTTGAAAAACCTGCCACCGCAAATTGCGTTGGAATTTGCCCAGCGCGAAGCAGAAAAGATCAATCTGTGGGCCTCCAATCTGGAGGCGATTCTGCCGGCGCTTGTTGAATGGAGCGATGGGAACCCCGGCGCAATCCTCCATATGTTGAAGATGGCGCAACTCCCCCAGTACCGGGCCGGCGACCAGATCAAGTCTCATATCCTGTATGTGGACTATCGCATGGGCCGCAGATAGCCAGAAAGCCCCGTCCTTCCTCAGATCAGCGTTTGTTTGGCGTTAACTGACTCAGGGATTAGCAATTGCCGGTTCAGGTTCTTGCGTCCCAGGCGACCACATCGCCGGCTGCGATTGCGATCACGCGCTATTGTTCATTTGTGGGGGTGCCAGGTTTGGGAATCAATGTCCCCCCGGCTCTCCGTGAATACCCCTCGGTATTTTGCGGGTAAAGTGTGTGCACACCATGCGGCCAATGGGCTGATCGTGCAGCAGTGCGCCGTTTGTCAATATAACACTTGAAATGCACGATCACATGTGCTATGTTATCGTGCATATTCATTGTGACGGAGCCGCAGGTGCAACCCGAACTCCAGGAACTCGAGCGCTATGTTCACGACGCCCTGGGCGCCACGGTGAAGACTGCGCCTTGGCGAGGAGCCGGCAATTTGCCGCCCGTCCTCAGGGAAAGGTACAAATTCGCGCAGGCGGAGCTGCTCGGACTGCGCGCCCTTCTCATCATTGATTCCAACCCCGAGGAGCAGCCGCCGGCAACGGTACGCAAGCACATGGACATGCTCCAGGCGCGGCAGCAAGCGGACCTGATCTATGTCCGCGCGCAGGTGACGGCGTACAACAGGAAGCGGTTGATCGAACAGAAGGTTCCGTTTATTGTTCCAGGCAACCAGATGTACCTGCCCATGCTTGCGATTGATTTACGCGAACACTTCCGAAGAATCCGCGAGAAGGCTCCCACCTTCAGCCCTTCCACGCAGGTCGTCGTCCTCCATGCATTGCTCCGCGATGCAGGGCAGGTGATGATTCCTGCCGAATTAGCTCCGCAACTGGGATACTCGGCCATGACGATGACCCGCGCCTTTGACGAGTTGGAGACCGCGCACCTTGCCGAGGTCACGGTCCGCGGTCGGGAGCGTTGTCTGCGTTTTATTGGAGGCCGAAGAGAGATCTGGGGAAATGCTCTGCTCTTCCTCCGCAGCCCGGTAAGCAAGCGGCTCTTTATTCGCCGCATCAAAGAAGCGGAAGGCGCAATTCGCGGCGGGCTCACGGCGTTAGCGCATTTCAGTATGCTGGCGCCGCCAGAGTACACGATCTATGCGCTGAGCCGTGAGGATTGGAAAGCTCTTCGGCAACGGCACAAGACCATTGAGGTTCCAGCTCAAGACCCGGATGCCAGCGAGATTGAGGTCTGGTGGTATCCCCCGGCGCTCTTCGCCGAAGATGGCATCGTCGATCCGTTATCGCTCTATCTTTCCCTGAAGGAAGACCGCGACGAGCGGACCGAAACCGCGTTGGAAGAGATGATGGAGAAATTCAAATGGTGAAAGGGTTGGAGGTCTTTCGCGAGCACTTCCGGAATTTTGCCGATCGCTATGTGCTCATCGGCGGCGCCGCATGCGATATTGCCATGACCGGCGCCGGCCTCCCATTCAGGGCCACCAAGGACCTGGACATCGTTCTCTTTGTCGAGGCGTTGGATAGCGCCTTTGTCCGGGCATTCTGGGAGTTTGTGCGCGCGGGCGGCTACGAGGTCCAAGAGAAGTCAACCGGCGAAAAGCAGTTCTATCGTTTCCAGAAGCCCGCGAACGCGGACTATCCTTTCATGCTGGAATTGTTCTCACGTCAGCCCGATGTATTGCAGGTTGCCGAGGGCAGTCATCTCACGCCGCTACCGGTTGAGGAGGATGCGTCCAGTCTTTCGGCGATTCTTCTGGATAACGACTACTACAATTTCATCCGCGCGGGTCGGCAGGAGATCGACGGGCTCCCTTGGGTGGGTGCCGCGCAACTCGTTGCTCTGAAGGCCCGGGCATGGCTTGATCTCACTGCGCGTGCGGAGCGCGGTGAACAGATCGACAGCAAGACAATCAAGAAACACAAAAACGACGTCTTCAGACTTTACCAGATCCTCGACCCCGCCATTGATCCTATGGCTCCGCAGGCCGTCAAGAGGGATATTGGCGACTTCATCGCCCGAATGCGCGCCGAGGAAATTGACCTCAAATCCCTCGGCCTGCGTACCGGTACACGCGACGATGTTCTGGCAGAAATCGCTCGCGACTACCGTCTCGCTGAGAGTGAATAATTAACCGCGCCCTTTCGAAATAAAGTCGTGCGGCTTGACGACCATACCCTTGTCGCTCGAACTCGTCAGCGCTGTCCACCACGCCGTCGCCTCGTCGCAACTGGCCGCATCGTTGACATCGACAAGTTTGTGCGGTGTTGCCAACAGGAGATCGGGCCTTCACTTGCCGGAGAAAACCAAAGCCGCACCGCCGTGTTTCCATCCGTTCGTTAAGATTTGTTAAGTGGCATTAAACCAATATCTTACGGCCGCGATTTTTGCATCTCATCGAATGCCACGGGTCATATTTCGTCACGTCACGGACATTATTAAGGTGATCCTTGGAGATACTCTGAAAAAATTTTCTTGGCGGTTGTCGCGAAAACGGCTCCTGTTTTGCCACTAGTTCTATGGAATCAATTGATGCTGATCAGATGCCACACATTATGGTGGATTTTCGATTTCGCAAGAGCCGGTGGCGAATAAATGGAGAAGCAGTCCACTTCCGTCTCGAACACGCCTGTTTCCCAGCGAGCTGCGCACTACGTGCGTATGTCCACCGAGCATCAACAGTACTCCCCTGAGAACCAACTGGAGGTGGTCCGCCAATACGCCGCCTCCCACCAAATGGAAATTGTTCGTGAGTACTCAGATCATGGGCGAAGTGGTCTGAATATCGCAGGACGCGAAGGGCTGAATAAGCTCATGTCGGACGTGGAAAACAAGCGGACAGACTTTTCCGCCCTGCTTGTGTACGACGTCAGCCGGTGGGGGCGCTTCCAGGATGTAGATGAAAGCGCCTATTACGAATATGTGCTCAAGAGAGCCGGCATTCGCGTGCATTATTGCGCGGAGCAGTTCGAGAACGACGGGAGCATGTCATCTTCCGTTCTTAAAACGTTGAAGCGTTCGATGGCGGCCGAATACAGCCGGGAGCTGTCAGTCAAGGTCTTTTCCGGGCAATGTCGTCTGATCGAACTGGGATTCCGTCAAGGTGGTCCTCCCGGATATGGTCTGCGGCGACAGTTGATTGACCGGGACAGGAATCCCAAGGGGCTGTTGGGTCGAGGAGAGCGAAAGAGCCTGCAGACAGATCGCGTCATCCTGGTTCCGGGCCCGGAATTGGAGGTTGAGACAGTTCGTCAGATTTACGAACTGTTTGTCGCTCAAAGGAAAATTGAACGCGAGATCACGGCCGAATTGAACGGTCGCGGAGTTTTGGGAGAGGATGGGCGTCCATGGACACGCGCGACAGTTCATCAGGTACTGACCAACCCTAAATACATTGGTGCAAACATCTACAACCGCCGATCCTTCAAACTCAAACACCGACGCGTTAACAACCCAACGCAAATGTGGATCTGGCGTGACGGCGCATTCGAACCCATCATCTCGGCGAGCGTCTTTGAAAAGGCGAGGTCGATCATCGAATCACGCCATATCCATCTCTCGGATCAGGATCTTCTTGAAAAGCTTCGGGAATTGCTGCGGGCTCGGGGACAGCTCTCGGGAATCCTCATCGACGAAACCGAGGATATGCCTTCGAGTTCTTGCTACTCTTCGCGCTTTGGCAGTCTTACACGCGCCTATTCACTCATTGGCTGGACACCAGACAGAGACTATGCCTACATCGAAATCAACCGCTTGCTGCGACGAAGACACGCAGACATTATTGCGTCGATGCTGGATCGACTGCTCGCCTTGGGAGCGACGGTCAGCGTCAACCAGCAGACAGACTTGTTGACGATAAATTCCGAATACACAGCGTCCTTGATCCTTGCAAGATGCCGCCAGACTCGCAC
>Ga0302186_10000890_pt1 | contig 25873 bp, 15 predicted proteins | sample II_Bog_E1_2_FD_198782 | JGI IMG/M metagenome (GOLD analysis project Ga0302186, IMG submission 198782) | Peat permafrost microbial communities from Stordalen Mire near Abisko, Sweden - II_Bog_E1_1 | ecosystem: Environmental > Terrestrial > Soil > Wetlands > Peat | place: Sweden: Abisko...
TTATTTATAGCAAATATTTTGATGATACATAAATTGCTAAAATATAATTTAACTATAATAAAGACAGCTCAAAAACTAACTGTCATTTTGTATTCTCCCTTTAAATCATGCCTTTAAAATGATTAATAATAAATTCTATCACGAAGGGATTAGGTAAGCTTCACTCCATTTTTGCTTATTCTTGCACTTGACATTAATTGCAAAGATTAATAATTCAATCATTACCCAACGATAAATGGTAATAATTCTTGCAACATCATCAAGCTATAATTTAAATTTAAATCCTATCTAATCGAATATAAATTCCCATGCCAACTGTTAATCAATCAACTGACTCGTATATGTCGAGAACATTATCACTTAAATAAATATTGAGCAAAGAAAAAGATAATCCTCAATCAATTTACCTCAAGGAAAACAATAGTTCATGAATAATTTGAAATATATATTGTAAATGTAAATAATAAAATCAATTTAGGAAAATTTAGGAAAATAAAATTTGATTTAACTAAATTTAACTTGGAAATACATAAAATTTTGTTATAAATATATCAGTATTATCTTCTCATTTATCCACAAATTCATTATTCAAAACTGTATATTTATCATCTAGTAAGGGTCCTCCTTCTCTAAAGGCATTTGAGCTATATCTTTAGATTAGTTAAACTTTGTAAAAGTCATCATTGCCTTTAAATGCATATCAGAATGACTGCTTTCTTGATTCGGTAGATATTAAATTGTTTAAATCTTATGAAAAAGCCTTTAAACTATTGGAGGAGTTCATCATTTACTAAGTTTATGATTCTTGGTATGTTAGACAATTTTACTTATTAAAATATAATAAAATTTATCTTTGAGATATCAATAAAAAGTCTTATGGATGAAAGTTAATCGAGAAATCAGAGGGAAAGTTTATATAGCTATCGTGAGTGTATAAGACTATTTCTTGAGAATTTTCAAAATGCTTGATTTTGTATTTAATTTGAATATGAATTTATAAAACAAGATCAAAAGATTTATAACATAAATTTTATATAAAATATTGGTATTCATCTTACTTTCGTCAATTATGATTGTTATTTCGATTTATCATACTCAAATTTTATCCAATTTTAGAATTTATTAATTTGTACTTTACATGGTCTTTCATTGTTGAAACATAAAGAATGATTCTAAGAAATGAGTGCTTGAAAAATATTTATTGGAGAGTTATATCTTAAAAGCCAGTCTATAAAATCGACTATCGACATCTTAACAAAATATATTGGTTGCGGTTGCTGAATAAGCAATAATTATGGAGGATGCTTATATATGGTAAATGTTGGATTGTGTCATCAAAACATCTTATTGTAAAAAGTCTTAAAAGATATTAAAAGTCTTTGTTTGTTTGATTTGATATTAGTTTATATAACATCAAATATGGCGATTAAAGGATAATCACAGCATAGATAAAATTAATTTTATACAGGTCTTATGTTATTGCTGACTTAGTCCAAGCCAGTTGTGACGGCTATTCCAATTTAACTATATAAATTTGCTGCTGTTCCAAATTTTATTTTATTGAACTTTAATTTTTTCACTTTATTCAAATCATAAAATAGTGATTCTGAATAATGAGTTTGAAAAAACGGTAATTGGAAGACTATAACTCACGGACAAAATCTTTAAAGGCATTGAACAACAAATTCAAGAAAGATAAACTCAATTTATTTTCTCAGAAATATCAATGTCCATTAAGCATGAACGAGGATTATAAATATTTAAGGCGTAACTCAAGAAAAATGTAGGCACTACTGCCATTCGTTTATTCTCAAAAAATCAGAGCGAGTAAATACATTAGGGAAAAGATGATGAATATGCGGGAATATCCGATTCATAAATTAATTATAAACTTTCATTTAAATTATTTAAGTCGCTAACCCATTTATCATTGTTTGCATAATGCTACTAATAATCAAGCCATTTGTAGGAGCTCATTCTTCTTTGAACTCAAACCAAAATGAACTTCAACATTCTTATTGTTGCTTTAGTTTGCCTTTTGGGACTCGGCCAAGCTCTCAAAATAGTTGTATTGACTGTGCGAAATAGAATATTGGTCTTTCATTTTTCATACAGATACTAATTAGAGTAACCTAAATTCAGATGAAGCCGTTGGAGTACTTTAGTTATCATTGAGTGTTGGTTGATAAACCCTTTATTAAGCCACACTTTGACGCAGATTAGAGTTAAATTTGAGCAAGTTAGTTGCATACAATCGATTTACTTAGATTTAGAATCAACAAACTGCAAATTTTTATTAATAAAGCGTTAATAGTTACTAATATAGACGTATCAGAGGCATGATTTAGGGTAATTATTGAAAGAAAAAGCTGTATAAATATAGCTGACTCAAAGGGTAAATACCTACACAATTAGCTGTATAAATGGTTTTGATTTAGTGTAACTATTCAAAGATGTAGTTGTATTAATACCATATATGTAGTGTAAATATTATTCAAATTAGGAGTAACTAATTCAAAACAAAGGGTTCCCTTTAATATTACCTAGCTCTATGATCCTCTTCTCACAATCCTAATCCCTTCATTTTCAACTTGATTTTTATTACTTGATTTCTTTACTTTTATTTTGTCCAGTCATTAATTTGTTTAATGAAAGTATATTTTTCCTTATCCTCATCCAAGAGGTTAACTGTAAGAATATAAATTTTTCGTTATTATCTCAAGAATTAGTTAACGCTGAAAAAAAGTAGGTTTTTTATAAAAAATCGAATTAAATAACATTAATTGAAGTGTTCATATCATCCTGATGAGGAACAAAATATATATTCTATTAGAAAAATTAATAATAGGTGATTGAAAATCGAAGAAATACGGCAATACAAATCAAATGGGAAATGAAGGATTAGGATTGTGAGAAGAGATCATGGAGCTGAGTAATCGGAAAAGCAACACTTCGTTGTGAGACAATTACTCCTAATTCGATGCATACTCACACTAAGAGCCTGACTTTCTCAATAGTTACCCTAAATCAATTTTGTTTATACGCCTAATTTTCTCAAAAGTTACACTAAATTAATGCTGCTTATACCACTGACTTTATCAATAGTTACACTAAATCAATATTGTTTTACGTCTGATTTTTTCAGTAGTTACACTAAATCAATGCCGTTTATACGCCTGATTTTCTCAATAGTTACTCTAAATTAATGCTGCTTATACCACTGACTTTATCAATAGTTACACTAAATCAATACTATTTATACTCCTAACTTTCTCAAAAGTTACCCTTGGTCGATGATGTTTATACGCCTTGACTTTCTTAATAGTTACAATAAATTAATGCTGTTTATACCCCTGATTTTATCGATATTTACACTAAATTAGTGATATTAATACATCTATATTTTGATCAAAATTACCCTGAATCATATTTCTGAAACGTCTTAGTGATTGAAAATATACGCTGTATGAATAAAATATTACATTTTAGTTCTAAATCTAAGTAAAGTGATTGTGTGCAGCTAATTTATCCAAATCTAACGCTAATCTGATTCAAAATGTGACTGAATAAATGATTTGCTACCAACACTCAATTGTAATTCAAGTACTCCAACGGCGGCTTCATTAGAAATTAGCCTACCCTTTATTCAAATCTATATTAGAAATGAAAAACCATTTTCTGGATAGTTTAGTCCATACAACAATCTTGAGAGATTGGCCAAGTCCCAAAAGGCAAACTATAGCAATAAGGAGAATATTGATGTTCATTTGGCTTGAGTTCAAGAAGGATAAGTTCCATATACTACTCGATTTTTAGTAATATTTTGAGGACACCATAAAATGGGTCTTTAATCTTGATAAAAGTTCATAATTGATTTATGAATCGGAGTTCTCGAATATGTATCGTCTTTTGCTTGATGCATGGGCTGAGTCTGATTCTTTAGAAATAGAGTAGTGGAAATCATGCCAGCATTACTCCTCAGTTAAACTTTAAATTTATATTATCATGCCCATGTCCATGGGCATCGATGACTTTGATTTTGTAAAAGATTTTGTTTTTCCTTCTCGAATTAGCAATAGTTGGAAGAAAAGAGTCATCCAATATAAAATGGTCCATAATTATCGTTTGCTTTTCCAGAAACCGCCAATCAATACCTAACTTTTCAAAGATATATTTTGCTAAATTTAGACTTTACATGCCTTAAAAGACTCTAACTTTGAGATCCAACTCCCCCATTAACTTTCTTTCCACTCGCAATATAGCATTATACAAGATCATTTTTTTTTTGCTCCTCAAAAGAGTAAAAAACATTTAAAAGTTCAGGAGCATAAAAACCTAAAGCAGGGAGGGAATTCGCATTGGAGAAATGGAAACAACAGTTCCAGTTGCCCTGAACTGAGCCCAATAATAATATTTGTGCAAAATTATTTTGCTCTATCCTACTCTATCCTATGACTATCCTTTATCATAATTATTAATGCTTTATTAACTGTATTATAACCAACAAAAAAATCAACAAAAACAAATGCTTCTGAGAATTCTCAAAGAATTGTTTTGATGACAAGATACAGCTTTAGATCTGTAAATCGTCCAGAATTATTGTTTATTATCCATCAACCAAAAATTTATAAATATCTGAAGATATTTGCTCAAGTTAAATGTTCAATGCCAATGCCTGTAGGACTCAGCCTTTGCAATATAACTCTATTAATATTCTTTCCAGCTCATTGTGCAAGATCATTTGTTCATGTTTCTCAAAAAGTAAAAACTTTGACAGCTCAATAGAATAAAAGCCTGACGAGTATAAATATCATTAATTTAGAGCAACTATTGAGAAAGGAGTAAGAACATCATTTATTTGTGTAAATATTCGCCAAATTAGCAAGTATGGTTGTTTTGATGCTATTTTTCTTTAACAAACAAGATACTAAATAGTTAAATTCTTTATTATTTCGACTATTCTACAGTTATCTCACCCATATGCTGAATCTTTGATCTCAAGAAGCAAAATAATTGTCAAATATTAATTCTATCAAATAAATTATTGATTCATCTCAGAGAACAAAAGTTAACTTTTCAGTGATGACAAAGTATATCTCTGATATCAAAAATAACAAAAAAAGGGATGAGAAAAGTAAATGATATTCATTTCGGCAACGGAGAAATATCTTATCGCCGACAGAGAAAAATAACCATTTATTGAAGGAGTAATGACAGATCTATTCTGTAAAGGATTAATATCTTCAGAAAATTGAATGACTTCCTCACTGGAAATTCGCAATTCACTGAACGATTCAACTCCAATAATATTAAAGTTCTTCATTTATTCATTAACATACAAATATAAAGATCAGATTTTGATTTTAAGCCAGCTTTACACAACTAATCGATAATGGGCTCTCTGCATCAAAAAATTATTCTTATAGAATGATAATACATGGCTCCATAAGGAGGAAGTATTAGCATTCGAATGTTTGGGAAAGACAAGAATGTAGCTCAGTTATTGAGCAGTAAAATGATAAATAAAGTCAATCTCATGGACCTGATGGCCTTACAATTGTTTGAAAAATAATCTGATACATTTTAGTAAAGGTAAACAGAGTATTGATATGCCCGTAGATTTAAAAAGCAAAATGCTTGATTTGGATCCGTAATATTGATATTGAATCTAAATACTAATAAAACTCAAAATAATAATCTTAAGTTTCGAATATATTAATGATTAATGATGAAAGCTATTACCAAGGAATATATGGCTGTCATATTGAGAATCTCGTAAAGAGTAGGAACAATGATGTTGTATCATTATTTGTATAAAAAGTAAGTCCAAATCAATTTCGATTAGCTCATGGATCCAGGACCTATTCGTAAATTTTAATACCATCTTAGGAATAAAAAATATTGTTCATACTCATTCTTTTATCAGCTTTTAACAAACGCTTACAAATTGTTATATCTCTTTAAAATATTGAAAATAATTAGGTTATTCGTTGGATAGCATAAAGGAAGATTAACGATGGTCAGTACTATACTCTTCGACAGTTTAATTGATGGAAATTATTCATTAAGCTCGAGATTATAAGAATTTATAGAAGAAAGATTAACTTGCATTTTTTATTATTCGGGTGCATAATTATTGTTCTGCAATAATGAATGAATTCGGATGCGAAAAGTCTGGCGAACCATCAGAGTCAGACCTATACTAAGACCTTTCAAGACTCATGAAGATACTAAAAAAGATCGTCGACACTATGGACATTATCATTACCCTTTTGCTCAAATAATAACATTGCGTAGATTTAATACGCAAACTTCGAGAAATGCTCCCGGAACATCGCAAACTCATCAGTCACTATAATTTCGAAATCGATGAGTTATCTCCTCATTGCAAGTATGCTCGCTTCAATACAGCACCTATTACCGATTTGTTTGCAGGCTCATGGAAAATGTCACTCCCTACAAAAACAGGATAAATGTAGCCCATCCAATAGTGGCAGTATTTGCGGAATTTTTGAACAAAACTTAATTGAGTATTGGCTCATATAAAATATAGAGAAACATCGGAAAAATTTTCAAAAAAATATTTGTATTTACACTTAAATTTTGTCAGACTTTTGATTTTAGTCAAGAAAACGATTATCTATAAGAAATGGATCCACTGGCAAATCCAATGAGACAATAATAAAAGCATTCTATATAGAAGATCAATTAAACAGCAGAAAGTCCTTTGTCACTAACTAAAACTAAATTCATCAGCACTGAGTCTAACTTTCATAAGTAACCACAGTTTTATTGAGAGTCATTTCTGGCCTGAATCGGCAGTTCGCCACTATCAGTTGTCTGGATATAAACTACAACGATTATAAATCTATGTTCTTCAGATCAAATCATGAAAAAGACGATCTTTATGACGATACTATGAAGCGAAACTGCTTCATTCTTCGATAAATTAACAACTACTCAAAACACTTCCAGGAATATTTAAAACGAAGAGATAAACCACATGTCTGTAAATTTTATTATATGCCAGCTCGCAAGAACAGATTCATAGAAAACAGATAAGTATCAGAGTATACTGCCAGCGAAAGCTGTAGCAAAGAAAAATCTAGTGCCTCTCCTCTAAAGAAGACCATTGATGCTAGCGAGGCAGATTAAAAGGCCTTTAACTTGTTTTCTAAAGTTACTGAGTTGCCTATGTTGCAAGAAAGAACTTTGAGAGTATAAAAGTAGGAAAAAAGAATTGACTTAAAGGACAGTGAAAAGAGAAAAACGAGCTATCAACTTAAAAGTGTATTTTTAACGATAAATAAAATTCATAGTCATAACATGCCTCATCATCAGCGTCAAGCAGACTACGCAACCTCCAATCCTTGTCGCAGCAATAACAGTTATCAAAATAAATCAAACAATCACTCTACTGTACGATCTAATAAATATTCCATGAGATCAGCGAAGATTATTGAAGAAGAGGAAGCAATCAATAGGCCACCTCTCTAAATAAAACAGTATGATTTCAAAAATATGAAAGCAAAAATATAGCAAAGTACTCACATTCATGTAATTGGAGGTCGATAACTGGGGGAAACCAAAACATCATATCTATCCAAATTTTATTGCCCTAAAAAAGGTCTTTCTGAGAAGAAAAGCATTAGAGTCACACAGATTGCAGGCAAAAGCTTAAAATACTCCAGGTTTTTAAAGGAAAGCAATTGTGTTGAATTAGATCACGATGAGTTTTACCTGAAAGCCTTAAATAATGGTTAGGCTGTGGTCTATCAATGAGGGTACTTACATCTTAAAATATTGATATATATTATTGAGCTTTATATAATTTGAGCATAATTAAGTTTGCTATAGCAAGAGGTAAAAATCATTAGCATGTAAATCTAATATTATTGAATGAATCTGAGATCGTTAATAAATTATAATAGTAAATTTATGAAAGAGCAGGATTAATTATGCGAAGAGTACCCTCTTCAGGTTAAAACAGATTAAGTTCATTAAATATCGTACATCCATAGACCTGGACAGGCTACACCTCCACTTCCCGGCTAAGAGGCTCAAGCATCTACCTTCGCAAAAACTTCACAAAGAAGAGAAGTTACAAAGAATACCTTCAGAGATTAACAACCTTTTAGGAATCAAAAATAAAAAGATATTACTGAAAGACAATTTCAGCTTAACATTACCCCCTCTCAAAATAAATATAATATGACCAGCAGCTCTTTCGCTGCCACTTCTGAAATGAAAAATTCAGGATTTAAAACAAGTAGGTCTGTAAAATACTCTACTCCCTCCTATAAATCTGTCTATAAACAAATCAAGATAGAAAAAGGAGCAAATGAAGGATAGGAAATGTTCGATAGGAAATAGGGTATTTCTGAAGAAGGCAGTGCCGTCAAGTTGAGGAAATTAGATTACACCAAAATATTAAATAAAAATTAATAGACTATTAGTTAGCTTCAATAAATTATTCGTAACTTAAGGAGGGGCAATTAAGGTGTTGATTGGAGGGAGGAAGAAAGCAGAACCATGAATTTTTCATAAAAAGCCAAGAGATACAACTATGAAAAAACAGACCTGTTAATAGAGATCGAAAATTTATTAAGCATGATTCAAAGCAATAGGATGAGAGCATCATCGAACAGAACCCAATATCATAGCGTTTAATCAACTGAGTTGAGAGAATCTCGAAGAGAGCAAGAGCTGAAGTTGCAACTTGAGACCACCGTTAGTAATTTAACCATAAACACCCAACGTTTAGAATGGTAAAATAGGGAGTTATTGGCAGCGAATTAAAAACTAATCAAAATTTTAAAGAGAGAAAAATACCAATAAGATAATTCATTTTTATTGGAGAAGTATACCAAATATGAAAAATAAATCATAGAACTCAGAACCATCATCTAAAAGGTTACTTACTAGCTGGAGAAAGTTCAAGCAGACTACGAGGAAGTCCAGAATAATTTTAGATTATATATCGAGGAAGGAACCAGTCAGAACACTTAGCAATAAAATTATCGATATGTAGAGATCATTGAAACACACAGATTGGAAAAATAATAATTTTAAAGGACAATAGAATCTCTACATGTTGAAATTCAGAGCTTAAAGAACCATATTTTCTAAATATAAAATTCTCAAGCATCCGGTCCCAAAACTGGCTCATCACAATAAACAAAAGAGATTATTGCCATATACATCAAATAAATAGAGTAGCAACGAACGAGATATGAAAAGATAGTCTCTGAGTTGACCCAAAAAATTCAAATAGCAGAATCAAAGTACATATAAATACACGATTTCACCCATCAGGACAACACTGATACATAAAACAAAATAAAGCTGGCAATTGACCTCTTCAAAAAGGAAATTGAGGTCCTCAAATCAACTAACTCGCACCAAACTGGAGAAATACATATTCTAACTGATGAAAATAATAGACTTCGAAACTAGCTGACTATATTTAACACAAATCATACCTAAACAAATATAAGCATTAAATTTATAAGTGAGGAGTGTGAAAACCTCAAAATACGATGCATCACTTTGGAGAATAACGTAACTAGTCTTACTGAGGAAATTCGAAAACTGCAAATTCTGATAAACGGACTCGAAAGATAAAAATGGTAATTGGAAGAGCGAAACATTAGATTGGATGATTAATTGAACAGAATTAAGATTGATGTTGGTCGATAGATGGAAATGAAGAAAACGATCGAATAGCTTAAAATACATATCACTAATATTCAAAAGATAAATGTGTAGCTGCAGTTTAAAGTGGAAGAAGCGAATGGTAAACTTATCAGCCAGTAAAAGTTGCACTATCAGCAAATAACTAATATACAGCAAGAAATAACATTCAAAAATTAGCAAATTAATATTATTACCCAACAGTTAAAGGGCAGTGAAGATATTATTTAAGAAAAGGTCAGAGAAGTTTAAAAATGGTATATCTTGTATGAAAAGATATCCAACGAACGAGCCTCGATCACTTACGAAACGTTAGAGGGAGAATTGAAATAGTTACGGGCAATGATCAGCGAATTTGATGTAACAAAACTAAGTAAATTTGAAACCTAAACCATTGAAGAATACTATCGTCTCAGTTATCAGCATTAATTAAAAATTGAAGAAAACCTCAAGATGAAAAATTAGATTGAGGAGTTGAAAGAACAGTCTCTCTGCCAGCAACGCAAACACTTATAACTCAGTTAAACGATATCTCATCTGCAAAACAAGGTTGAGCTCTATGAGCAGTAACTGAAAGAGAGAAAGGTATTGTACGAACAACTCTTGCTGGAAAAGACAAGAATGTAGAAGGAAATGTTTGTCTCTAAAAAGATAAAAATGGAAAAGAGCAGCATTGAGTAATAATTTAAGTTTAACGTTGGACAGCTCACCACCAGAATTGATCAAGTCTTATATTTGTAAAGAGAGAGGACATATAAATGGCAACAATACGAGAAACCAGTTTTGATGTGATACCATTCAACCATTTTTAATTTTAGTATCAACTATAATAATCCCAAAAAAATCCAAAAGATATTTGTATTGAAAAAGACAAAGTATTTTATCATGATTACAAATTAGATAAATAGTTATTTTAACAATAATTTATATTCATCAAGTATAATTAATATGGGCAACAAATAATCAACCCAAGAGGAACAACATAAAATAAGGTTTAAACTCATGTTCAATAACAACTATGAAATCTGTGAAGAAAGAATCAATTAGGCATTTGGGTCAGTCTGGCTCTGCCGCAATAAAAATACCAATGAGATAGAAATCATGATTAAAGAGCTTTTCGACTAGGTGCAGGATTCACGGATGATTATTGAAAGCATGCAGGAGAGGATAGCCTTTCCCCTTCCCAATCTTCTCAATATCTATCATCTTTAAATCACTGAATCTATCTGCAACAGCCAAAAAGTCATAAAAGTGTATTTCGAATACGTAAAAAAATCACTGAAGGAAGAGTTGAAGAAAAGATTCAAACTTCAATACTACTTTAGCGAGGATCAGCGTAACTGTATAGTCAAATAGTTTGGAAGATATTAATAAGTCTAGTTAATGCCATCAAAAGCCTGCATGAACGAAATATTTTTCACATGGAAATAAGTTTTGAGAATGTACTAATTAATGACAACTATCAACTTAAACTTATCGAAAAGTCTCTCCTTGATTCTATTAGTTGGGTTCTCGATTTTAACACAGGATTTTTTAAACTTATTAAGGGGAAAGGTGTCTTGTTTAGCCCCTATATTATCAAATGCTTCGCCAATAACTTTTCGCAATTGGTTATATCTGATGCTTTTAAAGGAGATGTCTTTGCAGTGGGTATGATTCTTCTTGAGTGTGCTTCTCTAAAACATTCGACAGATTTTTATGATTATTAAAATTTTACAATGAATATGGAAGGAATTAATGATAGAATCTTTTAGTTGCGTAAAAAATATAATTTTTAATTCATAAATATGATAAGATAAATGTTAGAGGAGAAGGATGATGAGAGACCCAGTTCTAGTTAATTTTATGAAAAAATTAAAAATATACCTAATGAAATGATCAAATAACTAAACCTTGCTCTTAACGAGAGTTTATTTGATACTATCAAGTCTAAGTCCTCTCTTTGATTCTTATATCATGGGTAATTCATCACTATTTGATATCATCATTTAGTCATATAAAATATTATGCAAAAGGATTAAGCCATGATTTAATAACAATAGCTCAGAACTCAATAAAATATTTCGATTATTTTAATAAACAATTGAGGCTTACCAGATATCCATTAATTTTCAACGAAATTCCTAATTTATCGAAATCATTTTTTGGGACTTATTTCAAAATATAAATGAGGATGCACTAGTTTATAATTCAAGTTCACAGAACAGGCATTGGCAAAGGTAATTCCTTCAATTTATTTTACTCCATATTCCTCGTGAATATGGCCAAAAATATGTAATTGAGGCTTTATTCTAAACACATAATCCCTTAAACTTTTGCAACCCGCATTTTAGTGACGGCAAGTTTAATCTAAAATCCCATAAGGAGGCCCGTGGGTGACAAGAACATCGATATTTTCAGGAATTGAGCTCCACAGTTTGTCCGCCTCTTTTTCTGCATACATAAAGCCCCAATTGCAAAATTATAGAGAATAGGGAGATCCGAATATCTTAATTCCTTCAACTTAAACAAATTCGTGTTCCAAATATGTGCATACTTTCTTCAATTTTTCAATCTATAGTTGAGTATCGACTGCAGGTATATTTCCATGTTTAGTATTTTTGAGAGTCTCGTATCTAATTTTATCTAATCCAAAATCATGATTTCCAGCGATTACAATCTTGTGTTTATAAGGTAACAGGCCGAGAAATTATCTGAATCGAGCCAGTTAAGGTGGAGTCGAAAATTTGGTGAAATCCCCACCATGAATAAAAATATCAGCAGGTGGAAGACTTTTTATGTCAATTCTAAAATGTAGGTCATGGGTATCAGACATGGCAACTATTCTTACTATCTTTTTTTCTTTCTCCATCTTCAAATTATTTGTTAAAGAATTAATTAGCTCGAGCAATTAGTTACTATTTATCAGAATTGATTCAAAAATATAAATGTTAATCACTTAAATATTTGGCTGGGTTGGCTGGGAAGCAATATTTTATAATAATTCAAATGATAAAAGGAATCAATCAAGCAAATACACTATTTATCCATAATTTTTAGGATACTTTGTAGTCTTAAGCAAAATTTAATTTTTTACCAGAAATATGCATTTTGCCCCGAAATGAATAAATTTCGTCAAGTGGTTAGCTGCAAATGGCAAAGGATGGGTCAAATACATAAATTTTATATGATGGCTTATATCTGATCTCTAGCCAAGTATGATCCTCAACATTAACTTTTGGCTTTCCATTCCAATCTTTCATGGGCGTATCATCTTCATTTAGCTATCTTCCATTTTTAAAAAATGATCCAGCTCTAAAAATAACATCCCATCCCAGGATTTTTCCAAAAGGAAGTAGCAAAGCTGCAGTAACACTAGCGAGATGGTGGCAATTGCCTTGTCCATAATATGCTAACTTACCCACGTCAATTCCTGTATATCGAGTGTTATCTATGCCCTCATGCACTAAATGCTTGAGATCGATTAGTTCATAAATAATTTTTGCACATTTTTTCTGCTGTTATAACAATATTTGATCGTTTTTAGTAAAATTCATTTCTGCCACAATCGGTTGAAGATGATAGCAACACTAGACCAGTTTTAATTTCATCATTTTCGAGCTATAATTGCAAGTGACAGAATCTTCAAATAGCAAATGACCTTGATTGTTTCTTTTATAAAGTGTAGGACTATTAAGATATAGTAAATCTGAAAGAGAAGCTGAAATTATCTGCTACTTTTCATTGACATCCATTATCTTGATGCTGATTTGTTAATTTTGAAGAATCTATTCTTCATTTTGGTCACTTATAATATAAGCTTTGTGAGTAATATGTGTATCTCCTGACTTATCGTATGCTAAATATTTAGAGTTGCCTTTTAAAGAGTTCAGATTAATCTTTGCAGTCACTTGAACCTGCTGATTCGCCACAAAGAATGGTAATTAATTAAAATCAATTATCTTGATAGGCAGCTTATTAAAAAGATTATACGTGTTTAAAAATGACCAATTAAATGAGGCCAGATTAAAATCTGGCAATTCACCAGTAAGTCGCACATATTTTGGTTTATTACTTCCTGTTTTGATTAAAGTTTAATACACCTATCGGATTGTATTTTCCTCTATCATCCTAAAAAGCTACCTCACAGCTTATTGCCCATTTTTAAGCTTTTCCTCTTTTTCATTCACATTTAATTATATTATTTCTTCAACAACTTTTCCCCTCATTCTATATTATCCAATTTATTCATCTTCATCTTTAGAAATTTTCTTCTTCGACTTTATAAATTTTTCTATTATCTGGGAAAGAGTTTAACTATAGGCATCATAATAGCCACCAGCTTTTTCATTGGTATAGGGACCAATATTAAACTTATATAACATGCTATTCTTGATGGTCTTCGCCATTTTCTGACCTGCAGAAACAAGATGAAAAGTTTAGACTGAAAACCAAAGAAGAAGAGTTGGAACATTAATTGGAGCCAAGTTTTCAATGGCATCTGTCCATGTTGGATGAAAAACAGCGATGAGGTCAATAATTTTAGAAATTTTGCTACTCAAACAACAGCTAAGACTTATCGCACCCCCTAAATCATATCCTATCAAAATAACTTTATTTTTGGGTGTAAAATTAAGAATCTCAAAAAGTTTATCCATAAATTAGATTGGCTGTTCTTTATTATTGAATTTTTAAGCTCTTGAAGTAAATTTCTTACCTTATGAATTTCCAAATCCAGGAAAATCAACAGAATACAAATTAGCTTTTATTTTTTTAGTCAAATAGCTTACGTACAAATTCCAGTCGTCTCCACAGCAATTGTAACCGTAAGCATGTAAGAGGAGGATATTGCAATCTGAGTCCTCTCGTAGTAATTAATATATTTTTATTTTATTTCCTAATATTTTTATGATTCTTGTGTTCCACGGGATATCATAGCTTCCAGCAGATTTATTAGTTTCGGGACTCATGTCAATAATATTTGATATCAATTTTTTTTACCGTTTTTCTTGACTTAAGTTAATCTTTTCTTCTACAACATTATCTGCCTCATCAATCTGAATTGCGAGCTGACCAAACCTTAATGTGCTACTGCTAAATACTTGATGTCTCTGCTATGGAGAAACATTACAAAAAAGATATATCTGAGATTTTTACATTTATAACAAGCTTTCTTTGAGGATGCGAGTGAGAACTGAGTTTCTAAAGGGAATGAATTTATTTTTATTCTTTTTGCAAAAGGCCAAATCGTTGACTACCGCATTAAGAGTAAAGAGTGATAAATTGATGCTATTAGTCTCTTCCCTCTGCTGTTCGTTAAATTTATAGGTGAGAACTTCGCTTCCGCACAAATCAACAACATTGAACTTTCTTTTCTGAACTTCAAGAGTGAAGATAACGTGAGATCGAGAAGATTCACTGTTAATATAAGATTGCCCAAATATTTTGTTAGAATGTGCTTTCTCCAACAATTTAATTAACTCCTATTTCTATTTTATTTAAAAAATGTTTAGGTTTTAAAGGAAAAGTTATCCGTTGCTATTTTATCTTAATAACACTGTAGCTGATGTCATTAAATCACTAACTTTTTATTTGTAAATCTGCATAAAGCTGCACTTGGCTGTAAGTCCTTTTGAATTTATATAGCTCATAATGTCTGAAATCATGTAATCGACCAGTCCCATTTGATTTTTTGAATGGCTTCCAAACAATGTGTAGGTTTTTCCTGAACCTGTTTGACCATAGGCCAGTATGGTTGTATTAATCTTCTTGTTAGTGAAAAAATTAACTGTTTTTTGTAGGCTATTTTAATAAATGTAAGCATTGTCATGCTCTTCTCTAAAGACAGTATCAAAGCAGTAGGTGACAATAGATTTTGGTCGAGTTTCTTTAATAAATTTAGATTTATGAGGACTGAGACAGACTGGTTAATTTGCTATATTTGGTTTGATTCTGACGCTGACAGTATATTTGGTATGCTTTTCATAAACTTCTTCATCTTTTTCCATTTGATAATTGATAATAATGTCATGAGAATCAATTGTAAACGTTGTAATTATTGAAATATTTAATCAAATCTGGTCATTAAAGAATAATTATTAATAAGTTTTGAGACAAATGTTAAAATTATATCTTATCATTTTTTGTTACTTGATGCTTTGACAAGTCAGTAGAATACTTTAACAATTGTAAATAGCAATTAATTTTTGGTAATTTGCAAGCTTTGAGAATCCCTTAGCTTATTATAAATTATTTTATATTTTAAGTATATTCTATGATCAGTTAGTAGTGATAAGATCAGATTTTTTAAAAATTATTATTATTCCCATCATAATCTTACAAAAATAACTTTGCTAAGATATCGTATATGCTTCATACCTCAGTATAAAAACAAACTATTAGAAGATTAAATATAATCTTCTGATAATTTCTTTAAAATACCCACTCTTTCTTTGAATAAACAAATAGACTATTACAATCTATATGTTTTGATCATTTTATATTATTTTATCTTCAATTAGATTTATCATAATTATTGTGTGTGATGGATCATGGATATATTACTGGATATTATTGTTATTTTCATCCAAATAGTAATATTATAGTCCTTGTCATCAGCATCGTTCCAGACCAATAGTTTTTTTGATAAATAGTATGTGATGATTTTATAATAATTATTTTAAGCTGAAATAAGAACATGGATAGCATTGAACTTCTTTAATTATAGGAATAATAGCCCTCGATTCTCAATCCCTCCGATGTAGAACCAAAATATCTTCTTTAAGATGAAATGAGTTTTAACGATTCTTTCTTCGATCTCAACCGTTCTTTTGAAATGAAATAGTCTTTCAGTTTTTTGATTCCGGACTAAAAATCATTTGACTATTTAGAAGATCCAAAGCCAGATCACTTATTATTTTAGTTCAATAATGAAATTGAAAACCATTCAACTCATATAATTCAATTGAGCTTAAATGAAAATGATAATGAAAATGAAATCAATTAAATAGAATCAATTCCTTAGTCAAAAATTGTTAAAAAAAGGAAAAAGAAACATTTAAACTCTTGTTAAAAAGATTAAGAAGATATAATGGATTCAAATGAAATTAAGGTGAATTTAAAGCAAAGTTCACGACACAACTTTCCTAAATTTGTTTGTAGTCAGTTTAAAATGATTCAAAGATCCTTCAAAAATTCATTAAAGAAAAAAAAAGGAAAAAATCGTGTTGAGCTGGGATATTTATACAGTTAATTTTTCTGGTAAGGAATGAAGGAGTCATCTTCGCTTCAGAAGATGAAGAAATACTTAATTTCTCCTTCTTCTGAATTAGAAAAATAAGCCTTATAGAAAGAGTTCACAGACTTTCTAGCATCCTGCAATCAATAACACCTAAGTTTTGATATTTTTTCTCTTCAAGCATAAGCGAAAACGCTTATTCTTACAATGAAAGAGAGCTTGTTGAAAGAAGCAAGTTTAAGGAGTATGGAAAAAGTTGAGGAGTATGTTGATTATCTGCGAATGATTTTGGATAATCTCGAAAAAGGCATCATGAAGCTTAACCATAAAAATCAAAAATGATTTTGCAATTGGAGAAAGTAGGCCAGATTTATCATTGTTGTTGGCTGGTGGCTTGTTATATTTTTACTTACATCTGCCAGACAACTTCAATGCAAAGTTTTGCTTGGTTTCTTGAGCTTTATTTTGTCGAATCTCTCAATATTTAAATAACTATCTAATTTTATTATTTTCATGATCCAAACATAAGATAAAATATAATCTAAAGGTTTTTTCAAAGAATCTTTTATTTTGTTATTATTTCTCAATAATTAAAATAATAATTAAACTATTTATAATTGTTAAGGATCAAATGAATATTTTAAGCATTGGCCCGAAGGTTAAAAACTTAATTGTCTATTATATTTCCGCAACTATAGCTACAATGGGTAAAAACCAGTATATCAAGCATACAAATTAATGAGCAGTCAATATGTCGACGAGGGAAGTCATCACAGAATTTTCTATCATCCTTACATGTAAACATTTACTATGTTTTTGGGAGAAACTATATGTCTAATCATCTTTTTTTCAGACAAGAAGAAGCATTCACTTCCCATTTAAGAGGGTAAAAGTTCACATAACTTTACCATATTCCTTATCCCATCTTTAGCTGATTGCTGTACTTCGATACTACAATATATTGCTCTCAATTTTATTACAGGGTCAAGTTATCGTATGTTTCAAGGTGCAAGCATCATAACAACTATCATTTTTTCAAAAATATTGATAAATATTACTATTCAGAAAAGACATGTTTGGGGATGTGGTCTTGCTTTTATAGGATTACTAATTGTCGGAGGAAGTGGATTTATTGAACCTCAAACAGACACGGGCGAAATTGTACAAATAAAACTACTCAGGGGACTGAATTTCTTGGATATATTCTGATGCTAATTTCTCTTATATTCATGGGTTACCACTATGCCTATCAACAAATGTTAATGGCAAAACATTCTATTAGTCCTCTCTAAATGGTAGGATGGTAAGGATTCTTTGGGCTTATTGTAATCTTGCTCGTTTCATTATTATTTTCAATAATACCGTGCAACTTAGGATAAAACTTGTGTGTCTATGATAATTTTGACCACATGTATTTGTAGAGAGTAGATCAATTCTTTATTCAATTTGGAAGCAACTGGGTAGTCGCACTGCTTGTCGTTGTAGCCACAATTTCTATTTCAGTTACAAATCTAAGTGGAGTCACAATTACCAAGATGTTCGACGCCTTAACTTATTGTCTTGTGAGTATGTCCAAAACTCCCGTGGTTTGGGGTATTGGACTTATAATTACTTTCAGTTCTAATAATGATCCTGACTATCAACTTGAATCTACAAATTTAACTGTAAATCTTGTAAAAATAGGAGGGTTTTTCTTTATAATTATAGGAACTCTCATCTATAATAAGCTGATTTTAAAGAACGTATTAGCAGATCGAGAAGAAAATATTCACATTTAGGAAGATTAGTCAAATTAAAACCGATTGAAAGATAATTAAATTTGATATCATCTTCAAATTATTCTCAAATTATTCCTCATCATTATTATCATTTTCAATTTCACTTATAGTATAATTTTGGTTTTAGAGAAAGGCTGATTAGAGTAAATTTCACATCTGAAATGCCAATATAATACGTAAAATAGAGGACAAATGATGGGTTAGTGCTGATATTATGTTTTTCTAATGTCGATTATCATTAGCATATTAAATTATCATACGCATAATTACTAGATTTTATTAGTATATGCGCTTAGACATGTTTCAAATTTACCATTAATCAAGCCAAGGAATAACTTACTCTCCATTTATCTCAACCATCAGAAACTTAACCTTACCAGTTTGGGAAATTTCATCATAGTGTTCGAAAATTTCAATGAGATTAATAGGAATAGAGATTTGCAGTCAGTTATATAGAGCTTAAGGAGCTTAAGGAGATTAATGATGATCAAATCGTCAACATTTGATGAAATCAGCGGTATCCTTCATATATTCTGTTAATACTTGCATTTGGTCATGATCATTGCAGTTTTATATTGAAGGACAACAGTGGTAAACTTCAACAAAGAAATGCAAAACGAGAACAGAGAACAACATTAGTCAATGTCTTAAAAGTGGCAGTGATCCTACATCGAAATTGTCATCCCAAGAGTATTGTGCTTTCATCTGGTCTCTAAATCATACATTTTCATCAATCCACATAACTAATTTCCATTCAGTTTATTGTATCAGAGAGGAATATTGAAAAAGATTTTATCAAAAATGAAAAGAAATTTAATGTTTGGTTAATTGACTCTACAATAAAGGGAAAATACTTTATTGAGTAAACTAATGACTGACAATGAAATCAAAGATATAAGGCAATAAAAATCAAATGAAATGAAGGATTAGGATTTTGAGAATCGGATCATGAAGCTGAGTAATATTGAAAGGAACCCTTTGTTTTGTATCAGTTACTCCTAATTTGGTGAATATTTACACTGCATCTATGCTATTTATACGTCTATCTTTCTCAAGAGTTACACTAAATCAATTCTCTTTATACATCTAACTTTATCAAATAGTTACTCTAAATCAATGATGCTTTTACGGCTGACTTTCTCAATAGTTACCCTAAATCAGTGCTATTTATACGCCTGATTTTTCCAATAGTTACCCTAAATCAATGCTGTTTATACGTCTAATTTTCTCAATTGCTACACTTAATTAATTATGTTTATACGACTGACTTTCTTAATAGTTACCCTAAATCAGTACTATTTATACGCCTAAATTTTTAAATAATTACACTAAATCAATGCTGCTGATACGCCTGACTTTCTCAATAGTTACACTAAATTAATGCTGTTTATGCATCTTCTTATATAAAAAATTACCCTAAATCAGATCTGAGAAACGTCTAAATGATTGAAGATGAACGCTGCATAAATGAAATATTACATTTTAGTTCTAAATCTAAATTAAGTGATAATGTGCAACTAATTTGTCCAAGTCTAACGCTAATCTGAGTCAAAATGTGTCTAAATAAATGATCGCCTACCAACACTCAATTATAATTAAAGTACTCCAACGTCTTCATAGGAATTCGCCTACCCTTTATTAAAATCTATATCAGAAATGAAAGACATTTTCTGGATAGTTTAATCCATACAACAATTTTAAGAGATTGACCAATTCCCAAAAGGTAAACGAAAGCAGCAATGAGAATGTTCATGTTCATTTGGCTTGAGTTTAAGAAGAATGAGTCTCCATAACCGGCGGGGTTATGAGTAGTATTATGAGTACCAATAGTAAATGGGTTTTTAATTTTAGTAAGAGTTCATAATTGATTTATGAGTCACCATTCGCGAATATGCATCGGCTTTAGTTTAATGCATAGACAGAGTCTAATTCTTCAGGAGTAGAGTAGTGTAAACATACCAGCATTGTTTCTCAATCTCAGTTCAACCTTAAATATGCATTGTTATTATTCATCATGCCCATGTTCATGGACATCATTAACTTTGATTTTGTAACAAACTTATATTTATCTTCCTCGAATTTGCAATAGCCGTCATTAAAGGAGTCATCTAATATCAATGGTCGATGATTATCGTTTGCTTCGGCAGAAACCGCTAATCAATGATTCACTTTCCAAAGATATTTTGCTAAAATTCTATGCTAAATGCTTTAAAGGACTCTGCCTTTGATATTGAACTCTCTCTCGTCAGCATTCTTTCCCTCAATATGCAAAATCATTCTTTTGTGCCTCTCAAAAAAATTCAATTTTTTAAAAAAGTACAATAGAACAAAAACCTGAAACGAGGAGGGAATTTGGATTGGATAAATGGAAACAACAGTCATAACTGACTTGAAGCAAAGCCTATTCCAATACTCTTATAGCATTGATATGATCGACATTTTAATATTTTGTGAATATTTTTGCTGTATTATATCATAGTCAATCTTAAATCAAATAAAAATTTAAATCTTTTTTTTGAAAAATAAGCCAACAGGCTTTTTGATGATGGTATTCAACATTTAAATTGATGAAATCACCCATAATTATCGTTTAATTCACCAACCACAAATCAATAACTTTTCAAGATATTTTGCTGAAATTCAAATGTTCAATACATTGAGAGAATCACCTTTCATGTTTGTAAAAAAAGCTTATCATTTTCAAACTCAATAAATAAAAAAACCTTGATCATGGACCAATTTTGATTCGCTAAATAGAAATAAAAGACTTTAAATGACTTGAGATGAAGTCAATATCAATGCCTTCATAAAATTAATATTATTGATGAAAATTATATTGATTAATTATTATTATTAATGAGGTAAGATAAATTAATATTAAAATCAACTCGTTTAAATATCTTTTTAAATTCTCAATTTTTGTTTTTGAATGCAGGCTATAAGCTCATGATGGACATGCAACTAACTAACTCTCCTCTCTGGTTCTCACTTCGTCCTCAATCGAATACTTATTTATTGATGACTTATAATGGGTTTCTACTTAGTTGAATAGATATTGATGACCCTAAAGAGGCAAATATTTACTTGTATATTGTTAAGAAGTCAAGTTTATTTGAAAGTCCTAATAAATATGTTTTGAAAATAGATAGATAATAGCTCTGTTAACGCAGATATATGTTTTAAAATAAATATCAAGCTATTAATCTAATATTGATATGTTATTTATTAGCTCTAATAAGTATAAAATATGATGGACGTTGATAACAATAAACCAAACAATCCTTTGATCAAATCTTTTCCAACTTAAAAAATTAAACAAAATATGAGCTAACTCTCAAAAGATTAGAAAAAGCTCTTTCGAGCTTTGTTCAATTATGAATCAAAGATGGTATCTTTAGGGAATATTTTGCCTTTTAATTTTCAAGCCACGTCCATGCCTTTTTGCAGTAAAAAAATATCCAAAAGAGAAACAAGTACAATTATTACAATATAGGCTATATTTGCTATGACTGCCTTATCCACGAAGGTTTTTTATTATGTAAAAACTGTTTTATTAATGGTGGACATAAAGACCATCGGTATTTGTAAGCAAAAGAATAGGGAGCGTGCGACTGTGGACATAAAGAAGCCATGAAGGCCTAACATTTTTGCAAATATCACTCAGGTATGGAGGTTTTACAGATAATAAACGAATAAATAGCTTCCAAATTTAACCGGCTATTAACGCTGTTGTTTGAATGGGGTTTTCAAATATAATCTTCCCGTTCCAGATCCACATAAAGAAGCTTGCTCGAGCCTCTGGCAGAATATTTGCTGAAACTTAACCGATCCTCACTATATTACATATAATTAACCACTTCCTTCTTGTTCGATCATCAAAATCCTGATCACATATTTGATATTTTTAAAGCAACTATCCGAGGTAAGATTGATGAGGTGTTTTTGGATCTCTTTTTTTCAATGCTTGGGCTACAAAAATTTAGGGCAAAAATGTTAATTGCTTTTTTGAAAGCTTACGGGACTATAGCATCATTTCAGTCCTCCAAATACTCAAAGCTCTATGATCAACTCATATCTGATTCTTAACTCGTATACAATATTATGTCTAAAACTTAAATTCCCTTTCTACCCTTTTAATCCGGTTATAACTCGAAGATATACTTTTAGCATCTTTACCTTGCAGCCACAACTCTTTCCTTAGCCGCAGCTGCGGCATTCCTAAAGCCTATGGCATAAAAAAAATTCATAATACTTCCTATGCTAGACAAAATAATGAATAAATGTGAGAAAAATAAGAATCATATCATAACCGTGTTTGCTTAAAATATTTAGGAATAGTTTCATTATTATAAGCTGCTGATGATCATAATCAGCACACAAAGCTAGAGTACTTTAAAGTTTATGCTAATGAATTATTATAAAATGGTACTAAATTATCCATTCGTTCAAAACAAGATCATCCTCGTTCCCCAACGAATCTTTATTTTATTAATTTTTAAGCTCTTTAACTGTGATATACAGCAAATTAATTATCACAAGCTAGCTTACATTCTTGAAATATCAACTTACAAATTATCTGGGTTCATGGCCAAGCTGGGATTATCTGCTATCAAATGTTTAGGCTAGTTTGCGGCCAATCTCAGCACAACTACCTATTTCGATAATTATCTGCCCATTTATACAAAATAATAAAGCCAAATTATACTGGTTGATTACTTGACTATCAAGATTAGTGCGATGGGGTTCAAGGAGTAATTCTTTAATATTATCTCTAAAGAATATAATAATGAAGTCATTAATTTACAAAAAAACAGCATCGATCAATAAACTAAAGAATTTATCAGAAAATGGAACAATATGATCAAAATTTTGGCTTAAATTTGTCTATCTCCCAGAACTGAAATAGTCCTTTCAAGTTTTATCAAGCAATAGATAAATTTTGAAATGTCTCTACGATTATTGATTGAATCATTTAAAACAAATGAAGATCTGCCCTTTAAAGATTTGGTCAGCTTAAAAAATCTTTTCTTTGGTGGAAGAATCCCCACAAAAATAGAACGATTCTTATCTTTTGATGAGAAAAATAAAAAAATCACTTTATAAGAAAGCTTAAGGGAAGAGTTGAGTGAACCTCTAGGTATTTAATTTTATGTAAGTTTACTAAAGACAAATCTGAATAAGGTAGTAAAGCCTTTACCAATAAGCTCCAATCCCAAGTAATTCATAAAATAATCCCCAAAGATGCTTCCTTTTTTATTAAGAATAAGTTTCCTGGAATAATTAGTATTGGAGCAATTTAAAGTGATTTGTGGAAATTAAAATGATTATATAGTTTTAACTTAAGAACTAGTTTCACTGGTTAGGTCACTAGAAATAATCATCAGTAAGCGATATTTGAATAGAATTATTGATCATATTATGGAGGAAGCAGAGAAACAATCAAACAGAAATATTGATGACTCCTGGGACGATATCAACAAAATAAAAGTTATAGATGTTGATGAAATCAGGAAGATTATTTATCAGGGAGACGATAATCAATAAAGAAATAGAGAAAGTGAGGACTCATTGAAAAATAAAAAAAGATAATTATTAAAACTCAAAAGAAGGGAAAAATTTAAACAAATTACGCTCAATCAGGAATTAATTTTGTCCAATTATGATCAACCAGTCAGAAACGATTCCCAATAAGTGTGTTTAATATGCAGATAAGAGACGAATCACAACGAGCTATGCTTCTTTGGTAAACTTAAATATACAAATCTGCTTTTTAATTTACTAAATCTCAAGGGGAATAACTTAATATTTAAAAGCTGCTTTCACTCAGTTCACTACTCCTGTTTTTTAAAGCTAACCAAAATCAAAGATGCAATCTTTTGTCCTTTATGCAAAATTGCTTGTAACACTGTGTTTCCCATAAAGTGCATTGCCAATGATAACTTGCTTTATAAAATTAACACTCAAATGTAAGTGACAATGAGTTTACTCAAAAGGGCTAAAGCTGGGTAAATGATTTTGGAAGGGATCAAATATTTTGGGTATATCATTCTTGCAAATATGAAGTTTTTTGTTGATCTAACCTAAAAACAGATTAGACTGTGTAAGATTATTTATGCTTTAATGAAAGACAATTATCGAGCCTTGGCAGAAAAAAGTAAGGATAAAGTTGCATTTAAATAATTTTATCCGCATTCACCTGCAAGGAAACAGCATTCTTTTGATTATCCAACATTCATTCAGTTGTTGCTATAGATTGTAACTCAAAGTATTTAGAGTGAATAAATCAAATCATAAAAAATAGCAGAACCATTGATTAAGCTCTTTGATTTTATGACAAAAAATTAGGTGAGATACGTTGTGCAGATGCTTGATCGAATTCTTTCAGTATCTGAGGAGTAAACATTTTTGGAAATTATCCTAGAGGAACTCACTCCATACTAAAAGATATATCGCCTTAATACCATTTTTGATATGTTTGATCCACCGAATACTGTTAATGCCTTAGTTACTCTTAGAAATGATATTCTTCATGAATGCAGGGAAAATTCGAAGAGGATCATTCATGCCTCTGTCTGCATAATATGTAAGCTGGTTTTCTGTGAGCAGTGTGATAAGCCAGAGAAGCACTCTGGAAAAGAGCATCAGGGAGACTGTTTATTTTTTAATGTATATACAGGAGGACTATGCTATTCCAATAAACAATATCAACTCCACATTCGGTCTCTTTATATCAACTAACTAGGAAAGGTTTGGTAGCCCAAACATTAAACAAAGGATTACAAATTAGACAAGTAGCTTTATAAATAAGTACTGAATTGCTTAAAAGCAGGAAATTTGTTCTATTTTATCACGAATAAATTCGATGGGTTGAAAGGCAAAAATATCAATGATTGCATTTGATTCGATTTAAATTTGCTTAATATAATTTTTACCAACTTGCCAATATTAATCTAAAACATCAATGTAAAATCGAGCTACACTGCCCTTCAAAAGAATAAATAATGAGAAATACACCATATTGAAGAAGAGCTGATAAATCCCTCCAATCGAGACGTAGGCTCCTTGGTTTTTTGCTGGAGTGCTTGGACATATTATAATTTCAGTATTTGATAGGAAAATAAGGGGTTGGGGTTGGGGTTGGGGTTGGGGTTGGGGTTGGGGTTGGGGTTGGGGTTGGGGTTGGGGT
>Ga0302186_10000891_pt1 | contig 25867 bp, 24 predicted proteins | sample II_Bog_E1_2_FD_198782 | JGI IMG/M metagenome (GOLD analysis project Ga0302186, IMG submission 198782) | Peat permafrost microbial communities from Stordalen Mire near Abisko, Sweden - II_Bog_E1_1 | ecosystem: Environmental > Terrestrial > Soil > Wetlands > Peat | place: Sweden: Abisko...
GATTTCAGCGATGTCGAAAAGCCCGCTCCTCAGCACGATGCTGGAGCACCAGTTAACTGCCTCGCTTTCAACCCCCGCTGCCACTGGATTGCCATTGGAACTGAAGTTGGATGGCAAATTTGGGGCTTCGAGGCCAAGGACACTCCAGTCATTGCTGATGGAAGCTTCAAGTTATTGATTTCGATTTATTTGATAAATGTCTATCTACTTTGATGCTTGATAAATAACTCAGAGTTGATAGTCTGGTGCCTGTATTTAAATTATCAATATATAAAAAATAATAACAAAATAAGCTTATCAAATACATTTCAGTAAAAAGCAATGAAGAATCATCTTTGTTATTAATGGATATATTTCAACATAGCTTCATCATTCCACACTAAATTATTCTTATATTTACTAGGCTAATATTTTTGATTTAGAAAGTGTAGGTACAATCATTCGACAAATTAATTCGAATATGTCTTTATTGTTGATTTATTTAGATAAATTCAGCACAAAAACATTGTTCCAATACAAATTAACTTCACAATATCTATTCGGATTATAATATGACTTCTCTATTTTAATCTCTTACTCTAGCAATTAGACTTAAAAATAGTGCTAAAATTAATCAATCGTAGTCCTTACTCAGCAAATTATCAATTTTCCCCATTATGCTGTCAACCTGAAAATCTAAAGCCTCACGATTGCCTAAAAAGTTACCCTTCCCCTTTTTTTTGCCCCAAGCCCGTTAATCATTATCGCCCTCTAATTCGCGAGTTATTTCCTTCTTAGAACTACTAAATTTTGGTTCCATTGAAACTTGCTGATGATTATTGGCTGTTGGATATTCGCTCCTTTTCATTTTACTCTTTGTATCATAATTCATATTCTTAAAATGAGGAATTTCAGATTCTTCGAAGTTTTTCTTTTTTGGTACTTTATAGAAATGGGAGTACCCCTCCTCAAATTGGGGCACTTTTGGATTTTAGTTTTCATAACTGTCGTTGGAACTTTGTATTTTGCGTCGAATGATCTCTAGCTCCTTATCGACCTCCAGGTCCTGCGATCCTTTGATTTTCTTATACACCTCGCTCATCTTTTACTCCAAGGCCTATCGCAGATTTTTTAACTTTTGGTTATTGACTTCCTCGTAGAAGCGCGACTCTTCACCTGAATATTGGTAGGCTGCTGGCTTCATTAGATATGGGTTTTCTCTGGAGTAGTCCATTTCTGCAGGACTAGTTTTCAGATTAAATTTTTCTGCCTGTACACTGTACTAATTCTTCCTTGGCGCATCCATTACAACCTCTGCTTTGATAATTTGTGATCTTTGGTTGGTGGTTGCAACATTATTATCGCTGTTGCTATTGGGCTTATCTTTCTTCTCGGTCTCCCTGCGAATATCCTCGTTGATCTTTTGCTCCAGTCGCATGTCCTCTTCCCTTTCCTTGCGTTTTTACTCGTCCTTGCGCCGTTTTATCTCCTACATTTGGATGCGTAGTTATTATTGATATTGCTGCTGTTTCTGTGCCTTACGATCGGCTTCGTCTGGGTCCATCACAAACAGGCCTCGACCGTAGGATTTATCCCCTCCCACCATGATTTCTGAATTATGGAAAAGGTACGTTTGCCGGCAGAAAGAAGTGACATAATTTATAATTAAACTTTATAACAGTTCTAATAACTAAAAGGAAAGAAGAACTATCATCCTTATAATGATTTTCCTCTAAACTGAATTCCTCAAAGAATGATTCCCTAAATAGCTAGCAAAACATTATTATTATTTTGATGATTTCTAAGGTGACAGCTGCATTACAAATTGATTATACTTGTCAAATCCAATAAAGTATAAATTGTGTTAAGATTTATCAATTTGGATATTATTTATTGCTTCTCATTATAATAAATGAAATAAAATACACAACACATGGAAGCCATCTGCAACTAAACAGCTCTCCTCAAATCCTATAGGGAACATATGGAAAAGGAATCAGAAAAACTTATACAATACTTTGGAAATTAACTCAAGTTTAATGATCCTCTCAAACTTATGGGATGGAGATATGTAGAAAAAGATCGGGAGTTTGATCAACTTCAGAAGGAAAACAGTTCACTCAAAATGACCAATCTTAGAATCAGTGAGGAACTTGCTTCTTTCAGGAAAAGCGTGCCAGATATCTCCCACCAGGACCAAACGAAGAGGTCAATGCAATCGACCAAAAAAGAACCCCTCAATATGGAAACACTAACCAAAACATACACTTGCCTCGGAAGTGAAGATCTAAGAGATCGCATGCAGTAGATATAAGGCATGAAAGAGTAAGCTCGTGAGAGTTATGACGAATACAAGAAAAAATTTGATGAACTATTAGAGTACTTATTTAGAACACTATCGCAATCTTGTAGCAATCAGTAATTAATCAAAGAAATGAAGGAAGGACCAGGTGACTCATCAGAAAAGTAAATGGTTATGGTACCAAAAAAAAGATATGAACAATTGATACAGATATACTCTATCAACATGGCCGAAATTACAGTTACGGAAATGAAGAAAAAACTGTCAATGACCGAACAAGAAGCTGTTAGTAAGGAGATCAACTTTATCGAGGAACAGAAGAAACAGTACAAATAAAATTACTCAAAGATTATATAACATCCAGATATAGATGTTAAGGACTTATCGCTGTTCTTTAAAGTGTTGACCAAGAAGTTTGGTTTTGAAGGAGAATGGGATCGATATCAGAAGGGAAACTAGAAATCAGCTCAAGCTCTAAAGTTCAGTATAGACTCAATTCTAGGAAGGTATTAAAATCAAGAAGTATCTTCTGGAAAAATTGAATAGTAATCCCCAAGCATGGTAAAATAAAAATTCCATCTGAAGCTGAACGCTTTGGTGGGGAAATTGGAGTTTAATAAAAAGGAGAAGATTTATTGGGAAGAATTGTACTCAAAGATCAGGGAGGACGGACTCATAGACTTCGGCCAAATCATACTCAAAATTTAAGAGAACAACTAGAAGCACAACAATAAAAGACAACAGAGTCTTATAGAATAATTAAGCAAATTTATCAGTTCAAGCTTGAGTAGTTGCTGCGATAGAATATAGATGCTGTTGGCAAGTCGATTGAAAACACCCCTTCTAGAGATGGCTAATCAGAAAGACTTATTGTATTATTAAAAGTTGTTTACAGATCTCTAAAGCGAAATAAATAGCACCGCAAAGGAGAATTACTGGGAGGCTGTCAGCAAAGTATTCAATCAGAGACTGGAAGCCATCTTCTAAATTTTACAAAAATCTTTAGTATTTTTGTCACACAACGAAATTTACCGTGTTTTACGCAGGAAATGATTTGTGATCATTCTTTCAAAAATAAAAAAATATTATTATTATTATTGGAAAATAAAAAACAGTGAAGAAAAATAAGAAATGCTTTAAGAACTCTGATAAACGCAGTCGAACTTTTGATCAACTTATTCAAGTTTTTTTTTCCTTATTTTCTATTACTTTTTTCTTTTATGATTATTGACTCTTTTTGGGTTGGTAGTTTGCGCCCATCTCGCTTAATTCAATTTATCACCATTCGTTTAGGCTTCAACTCATATTTTATTAGATATGGCCAGAACTAAGCAGACAGCAAGGAAGTCTACTGCACAAAAGGTGCCTCGCAAACAACTTGCCGCTCAAAAGATTGCTCGCAAGTCAGCCCCCATCGTCTCAGGGCTTAAGAAACCTCACAGATTTAAACCAGGAACAGTTGCCCTGCGAGAAATCAGAAAATTCCAAAAGAGCGTATGTCATTGATATTGGCCCAACTGCTGCAGTTGGCTTTCTCTTCTTTTTTGCTTCTTATTCAGACTGATCTGTTGATCCGTAAACTCCCCTTCCAGAGATTGGTGCGTGAGATCGCTACTGAGTTCAAGCAAGAAGTGAGATTCCAGAGTCAAGCAGTGTTGGCTTTGCAGGAATCTGCAGAGGCTTACCTCGTATCGTTATTTGAGGATACCAACTTATGCGCAATCCACTCAAAGCGTGTGACTATTATGTCCAAGGATCTCCAGTTAGCCAAACGCATCCGAGGAGACCGCTTCTGATGATCTAATTGCAATAGCCCATAATTAAGATATTTCATGCTAAACACTCTTTTCTTTTCCCATTTTTTTTTTCATGAGGAGAAGTCATATATGCGAAAAGATTCTTTTCAATAATCATCACAATGTGATTACCTTGATCTGGTTAATGTTTAAATGAGTCCGATAAATTGAGATATTTCCGGAGGCGGATTGAATACAATCATTTGATAAATATATTAATGACCCGACAATAGGAGTTTGACTTCCTCTTTAAAACTGTTATGATTGGAGATTCAGGAGTCGGCAAGTCCAATTTGCTTTCTCGCTTTGTAGATAATACCTTTAACATGGACTCCAAACCAACCATTGGAGTTGAGTTCGCCACCAAGACTGTCAATATTGATGGAAGGTATATCAAAAATCAGATTTGGGATACCGCTGGACAGTAACGCTTTAGGGCTATCACTAATGCTTACTATCGTGGAGCCGTTGGTGCTATCATCGCCTTTGATCTTACCAAATCCAAAACGTTTGAAAATGTTCAAAAGTGGTTGGGCTAGCTCCGAGAAAACGCTTAGCCAAGAATTACTATCATGCTGGTGGGCAATAAATCGGACCTCGTCGAGTCGCGCGAAGTCAAGCAGGAGTTGATTGAGGATTACGTAAATAAAAACAAACTGTATTACCTGTAGACATCGGCTGCCACAGGTACGAATGTCAATGAAGCATTTAACCAGTTGATCAAGGGTACTGTTTTTCTAAAATAGAGATATACTTAAAAGAAAAGGCAGTTGTTCCACCCGAATAAATCTATAGCACTGCCAATAGCGATAAGACCAGAAGCACGATGGTTCCTACCAGAAATACAAATACAAACCAAGGCAATGCGGTAAAACCAAATTAAAACCGAAATACCAATGTAAAGCTGAGTTCTAAAGAAATTGACAGTAAATCGAAGAAGGGATGCTGCTGATTTTTATAAAAGATGCGAGGAGGATTGCATTCATTCACATATTAAAGGAATATATCAATATTTTTGAAGACAGCAAAGTTCGAACCACTATTATTGGACATTTATTTAAAAAAGGAGAAGGTCATGCCGAACTTTGTGGTTGTATCTTTGGATAGGGTATTTGGATTGATTTGATAGGATAACTCAGCATTTGCCTTTGATACTCATACTGTTAATTAGTATCAAAGTTATGTTATCCCAATTTCTAAAATGAATAAATCCAGAGAAATATAGAAATAATACATCGATCTCAAAGGGAAAGTCGAGGATCGGATCCACCACCTAGAAAGTCGATTATCAGCCAGCCCCTCACAGAACTATATCAAAATAGTATAACCTAATCATAGCTTTGTTCAGCAGGAGAGTCGCATCTACCATAATACCTGTCACCATCACCATCACTGCCATCCCTGTCATCATTGCCATCCACATCCATCTCAACCGCCTTACAACAGTTACAGAGTTGGTGATATGTGTAACAGTTAACTGCAAATTACTTCCCATATTAATTTGCCAAGTAAGAGTACCATAAATAACGACTACATCAATGAAATTCTCGCTGAGAACCTGAAAAATCAAAAATAAATAAATGGTAACATAAAAGCCATTAATGAGCACATTGAAACTCTAAGTATGCAACACAATCCTTCAAATATGTCCGAACCATTTTCGGAGGGTGTAGTTAAACATAATAAAAGGCAAATTGAACAATGTGCATTCTATCAAGAGGAAGACAAACCTCGATGCCGGTCTGAGATGAAGCAGCAATTACGATCTGAATTGCCAGAAATAGGATAAATGGAAAAGGCAACAGTAAAAAAGACTAAAGCTGGAGTTAAGAAAACTGATAGTAGTTCGATGAAGAACAGATTATGCCATACAAAAATAAAAGGAAAAAAGGGGAAATTGAAAAGCTTGAGCGTGGCGAAGTCATCAACAGATTATTTTCTGTCATTCGGTTGTCCGATTCATCCTGCAAATAAAAACTCATCCAACCACTCTCAAATGAAATAAATTTACAAAGATTCAGAGTACCGGAACAGGAAGCACGAAAAAGGTCATTTGCTGAATTCATTTGATCAGCAGTAACGTTCTCGCAAGCAACTGCTTTCGAGAATAGTCCGGTAAGTGTTTGGCGAATATGGGAAATGACGAAAGCAATGCTCTCATTATTTTATCTTTAGTATTTTAACAATATAAGTCGTAGGACTATTTGCCATTTACAATTTTTAATTAACAATAATTCAAGAATCACTTTTTACTGGATTTATATGCTTTCATCGCGTAATTGATTTTTGCTAATTATTATTAATTCTTCTTTGCCCTTCATGCTATCCTCAAGTAATTTGAAGTTCTTTTTCAATTCAACAATTTATTTGTTTTTCTTTCACAATGTTGTTAAAAATTTTGCATTTTTGTTTTGTTTAGCTGATATTTTTTATTTGTAATTAGTCTTTCAGTTAGGTCATTTTTTACATTGTATTTTTGAATCGCATTTGATTCTTTTTAATTTTTATCTTTTCTTTTCTATCCCATTGCACAGGCAGTTAAATTAATTTCCAACATCTTTTGGCTGGCTAAATGCTTTCTTCAATCAAATTTTCCCTTTGATGCAGATAATGACCCTTTTTTATTTTTAATTGAGTTATAAGTAAATTTTGCCTTTAGTTCCCGTTATGCAATATGGTTATATTGGCAATTTATAATAAAATCAAACAGACATGATAGAGAAATCTAAGAGCCTAAATATTTTTAGGAGCAGGCAGGGGGTTGGAAAAGTTAACTCGCCATGCAAAAGTGAGATTCCAAGATCAGAATGTGTCAAATAAAAGAACGTAAACATGCTAAGAGTCAATCAGTGGAAATATGGAGGCATGGAAGGCAATCAAGAGAATGAAATCAAAGACTTAAAATAAGGTTTAAGAGTCGCAAACACATAGATAGAAGACCTTAAGAAACAAGAACAAAAGAAAGAAGAAGAAGAGAAATATGAACCCCCGTAAAATTTCAAAAACAAGAATTCTGTTTGTGTTGGCGTGAACCTTCCTGAAGTGACTTAGGCTAAAGCCAAATAAACTATCGAAATACTTACCAAAGAATTAAGAGAGAAAAAAGAGAAATATGAGAGATTGAGTCAATAATGCTAAATATATAAGGAGTTATCAAGAAAATACCAATTGAAAGTTTAGAAAGCCAATATTCTTTACAATAGAGTCAAGAATCAACTGACTAGCATGGTAGAAAATATGGCCTAATTTTAGGAACTGTGACAAATTATCTGATGATTGCTTCCATTTATCACATCAAGATGATTATTATTTCATTCGATTGGTAATAAAATTAATACTTTCGATGGACTTCTCCCAAGATCGCCGTGTTTATGTATCCGCAAAGCGAAAACCACTGTCGAAGGACGTCCTACCAAACATTAAGTACTCTCCCATACAGCACCATAAAATGAGGGAGGACATGATCTTCTCGGAACCCACTGCGAATAGTCGTTTACTGTACAACTACATGCCTCTGTCTAACCTACTCATCAGCAAGAAGATCACTCCGCCAACTCCGATCATGATGATCTCCAAAAAGAGGCCAGTTCCTCATCCCATCCTTCATAACTTTAGAATCTTTAAATAGTCTATTATGAAGCTAACGACTGAGAAGGACGCCCCATAAAATCCCGAATAAAAAAGCAAGTAAACGAGGTTGTCTTCCTCACAGCTAAACGATCAGTTCACAGAGAATATTTACACATAATAAACTTCCTTAATATAACCCAAGGCCACCAGAAATGGCAAAAAGGAACTAATCTTCACAGTGATCAAAGGCAACAATAACTAGGATTTGGTACGTGAGCTGATGCTTCAACGTAAACGGTGGCGTGAGGCTAAGGTCGGAGAGGTTCCCAATTTCAAATGGGGATTCTACAAAGACCAGCGATACTATAAAAAGAATGGCGGAAGAGGTAAGCTACGCATAGCTAATCACTTCGAATTCAGTGAGGAGATCAGTACCAAGGATCGTCTTATTAGTAACCTGCAAATTTACTGTGAGACAAATCGAATTGAACTTTTCACCCTCACTCCAATTACCTTCATCATCGACTTTGATGACGAATACTGCGAATATAATCTCAAACAATTTCTATATTTTTTTCAGAGGAATGATCCACGCAAGAATATTGCAAAGAGGGGATAATGGTTTAGTGTCGTGAATAAGTTGCAGGGTTATATGTCCTGGCAGAACCCAAACATCAGGAAAAAGGTCAGCATGCTGTCAAAACCTATCAATAACAGCACATACTACAGCGAGAACAGTTATCTCTGGTTGCTCAAGCCGACAGGGTTGAACAGAGGCAGAGGTATCGAGATATTTGATTCTCTGGAGCAGATGGAGAAGATATTGCTCGACTATATGCTCCTAATGAAGAGAAAGAATATCAAGGATAAGTCTGAATGCCATCTCAAGGAATGGGATAAGAAGGTAGGTAAGGACGTATTAAAGGAAGAAGAAGAGCAACAGTAAATGGCTTATAGCTAAATCAACGAGAGATTAATCTCCAACCAAGTCAGTCAGTAGGTCATTCCCGAGCCAAAATTTAGTGCAGCATAAAAATTTTAGCTAAACGCTTGCTCCTTTGTGCTACAGAAGTATGTAGAGAAGCCTTTTTTAATCCATTCCCGCAAATTCGATATCCGCGTTTGGGCTTTACTAACTGACTCCATGCAGCTTTATTTCTTTAGTTAAGGATACATCCGTACATCAGCTTAAGTCTTTTCGACTGATGACATTAGTAACTACTTCATCCACCTTACGAACAATGCTATTCAAAAATACAGTTAGAATTATGGCCAATTCTAAAACGGCAACCAGCTCTCCTACTGGTAGTTGGCCAAATTTTTGCCTCAAGGATAAGTGGACATAATCTGGAATAGAATAAAAGAGATTACATATATGACTTTCAGCTCAGTCAGAAAAAAGATAAACTGTAATAACAAACGCCGCTGCTTTGAAATATTTGGACTTGATTTCATTATTGATGCTGAACGCAAAGTATGGCTCATTGAAGTTAATGAAAACCCCTGCATTGAGTGTTCAAGCCCTTTGCTTGGAGAACTTATCCCTCGTATGCTAAGTGATGCTTTCAAACTGACGGTGGACCATTTATTTTAAGGTAAATAGGACTGCAAACCGCATCCAGTGAAGGGATACTCAGATGAAACCAATTTATGGACAAGTCTGGGCTAATTAACTCCCAACGGGCAGTATCATCTGCATCATTGATAATATACTTTTAAAATATAGTATGATCATGAGTTAAAGTAAGCCTAGTAGTCGTCCTTCATCTCTGGCTCATCGAGAATGCAGTTCTGTGAATAGTAGATAATGTCATCCTAGTCAACCTCTTATCCTAGAAAAGCAAACGGGTGAGCATCAGTTGGGTCTTCATCTAATTGGAAGAAGCAATGTCGTACACCGGCTGATTGATCGTCGGCTTCAATGGAAATAGGTGCCTCCTCTTCCATAGGTTAGACCAATGCTTCCTGGCACTGCTCTGTTTTACCTCCAAGGAAGAATCGATACATCTCCTCCTGTTTTTTAGCAGCGCTCTGCATTGATTGTAGATGACGAGCAAAAGCAGACGAACGACGGTTCCCAGACATGCTGCTAAAGTTAATATTCTGAATGTGTTGCGGAGAAAGGTAGTCCATCTGCAGAACCTGCTGTCGGAGGTCTGGGGGCAGATGGTTTTCTTCCTAACCTTGAAGGAAGGGATTAGCAATAACGAATTCATTCTGAGCGGGAGGTCGAGTTTTTGATGTTCGTCTTGTATTTTTAGAGAATTTGGACTGAGGGTGGTCCAAAATCAGCGGAGAACTTTTGAAGCTAGTCATATTACTAATTATTTATAGATTGCAGGAGGGAAAATCGAAATATATAGATTGTGAATCAAGAGAAGGGGACAAACTGAACGACTTTCCCAAACCTTATGACTAGTTTCTAGGCTAGTTTGGAACAAAAAGAAAAGCATGGAAGAATTTAAATAAAGAAGTCTGTGAACGAGTTTCTATAAGGTAAAAATCGCAAATGCCATATTGTAAGTGTTCAACTGATGAAAAGGTTCTTAATAGATATAGATTCATCTGCAAAGCGTAGTCCTATGAATATTAAGCCCGAATCTGGAACTGAAATTGTCTGATAAGTATTGTTTAGAAATGCATTGACTCATATGTAAATCAATCTAATTGATATTAAACTCATTTATACTTTAGACGCACATGAAAATCAGCATCAAGAATTTAAAGGGAGAAGTCTTCAGTCTGGAAATAGAACCCACCCGCACAGTATTATAACTTTTAGACAGATCGTTGATCTCAAAGAACTCATTAAGATTGAAAAGGGTTACCCTGTATAATCTCAAAAGATTATTTTCAAGGGCAAAACTACCAACAATGATGACCAAATCGAAAAATTGGGTCTCAAGGAAACTGATTTTCTTGTAGTCATGACTCAGGTCGCAGTACTCACTCCCTCATCAAGAAACCTCAACCCAAGCCAAAAGTTGAAGAGAAGGTCTAGGCTCCCGTAAAGAAGGAGGAAAAGACTGAAGTGAAGAAGGTCTAAAAGCAAGAAGTCAATAAACCAGAGGTGCCACCTCCAAGTCAATAAAACGAAGGGCAGATTAACGAACTAATGTCAATGGGATTTCCACGAGAGCAGTGTGTGGCTGCCCTACGAGCAGCTTTCAATAATACAGAGAGAGCAGTTGAGTATCTTCTAAATGGCATCCCCTCCCAATCTCCATCCTCAGCTGAGGGCCTGAATACCCTTGCTGGATTGGTGAATCTTCCTCAGTTCGATCAAATTAGGCAGATGATTCAAAATGATCCCACTTCTCTGCCAGCCATTCTGTAGCAACTATCTCAAACTTCACCTCAGCTCTACAATGTATGTTGATATCGATTTAGCTCATAGCATAACATCCAGATGAGTTTGAAAGACTTGTGATGGATGGTGGAGACATGGAAGACGAAGAGTAAGGAGATGAATACTAGGGCTAGGAGGGCGAATAGAATCAAGGATAGATCGTAGTTAGTCCTCAAGAGGAGTAGGCAATCAACAGGGTAATTCTTGGATTATTTAGTTGGCCTCTTTGGGCTTTAGTAAAATTTAAGCAGCGCAGGCATATCTAGCTTGTGATAAAAATGAGCAAATGGCAGCTAACCTCTTATTTGATAGATTAGCCAATGGTGACATCGATCCTCCAGGTCTGGGCGGAAACGAAGGTGATGACGATGATAATCTATTCAACTGAACCTATATAGAAGTCTTCTTCCATTCCAATTATTGTTTTTATCTTAATAGTAGCATATTTTATTACAATATCAATCATTTTATTAAATTCAGATAAAACAATTTGATGGACAAAGTATCGAAGTTAGATAATTAGTATAAACTGCTTGAATGCAACCATTAGGGCAATACATGTGCCAATTTAATTAATTAATATATATATTATTATTTATCAGCCATGACTGCAAGACTCAAAAAAATTAGAAAGCTCAGAGGATCCGTCAGCTGCGGAGGTGGAAGAGTAGGCAGAAATCGTAAACACTCAGGTGGTCGAGGTAATGCCGGTGGGCTCAGCTACAACCGTACCGCCATGGACCGCTATCATCCAGGTTATTTCGGTAAAAAGGGCATCCGTCAGTTTGCACTTCAACGCAACAAACTACACTTCCCCATTGTCAACCTTGACAAGCTGTGGACTCTTGTCACTGATGCATCTCGTAAACTCTACGCTTCCAACAAGGATAGAGTGCCAGTCATCGATGTAACCAAGGCAGGATTCTTTAAAGTGCTCGGCAAGGGATTTCTCCCCTCCCAACCAGTCGTCGTCAAGGCTAAATTTTTCAGTAAGACTGCTGAGAAGAAGATCAAGGCTGTAGGTGGAGCTTGCGTGTTGACTGCTTGATGGTTATTTAAACCCTATATAAGGATTACATATATTATTTCGATTTCTATGGGTAACGAGGTTTGTTCTGAAAATTATTGTGGTCACTGCAACGCTAATTAAACATCTCAAGAAGTATAGTGCAAGACGAACGTAGTCGAGATTGAAGAGCATATCTAACTTCCATAGTTATTACCCACTGTCAAATCAGTCCTCGAATCCAAGCGTAGAGCATTCATTATTCAGCAACCTACCTGGTTGAATTTACTTAAAAGCAGTATTTATTAAGAAGAAAACTATTTGGTGAGGATATTTATGAGGGAGAGTTGAACTTTGTAAAAATAAAGAGATATAGAATGATTTGCCTCATGGAGTCGGTAAAATGTATAAGAGTGATGGCTCGCTTTTTGTTGGCAAGTTTCAACAGGGAAAGGCTGAGGGAGCAGGCTTATATATAATGACAGATGGAGCTTATTTTTAGGGAAATTTAGTCCACAATTTTGCTGATTGCCAGAACGGTAAATTCTGTTGCAATTAATACACATATGAGGGCGGTTTCAAGGATAATGTGTTTCATGGAGAAGGCAAGCAAACTTCAGAAGGAAGTATTTTTATGGGTTAATTCGTTAATGGTGCGAAAAATGTAGGAGAACTGAGATGGTGGGCTATCCCTGGCTCATAGAACCAATTCTGCTACTATGGAAAATTTGATTAATTCAGCAAGTTTACTGATGATGGCATTCTCATTGAGCCAACAGGGAAATATACTGGTTCCTTTTTGAATGGTAAAAAGCATGGAGAAGGAGTGTATATATATAAAACTAACCTCAAGTATGAAGGGGAGTACAAAGATGGGGAGAAAGAGGGAAAAGGTAGGGTCAGTTTTTTCGATAAAGATTTAGTTATATACGATGGTAACTGGAAAAATGGTCTTCCTTAGGGGCACGGTGTTAAATATGACGAAAATGGTAAAAAGATAGCGACCCTGTTTCACGAGGGTATCAACATACTAACCCTTATAAATCCTGAAAAGTTAAAATCTTGATAATGCTTGTAGCGAACTCAATTTATTATCCATCATTGAATCATTCAAATTATTATCCTGATAAATAATTATGCTGTTTACAGCTTATTTAAGTCCTCAAGATGAATTTTAACATATTCTATTATTCAAGCTGATAGTTGAATTAATTATTAAACAGTGATAGTAAATAATCTGCCATAGCAGAAATACGATTATTAAATATGAAACTCAATGCATAGTAAGATTTCAGGTTCTTTTTGAATGATGATATAAAATAACTTTACTATAGCTAGAACAACAAAATGCGCAGTGAGAAAGAATATTCTGTCTTGGTAAAAGATCTAAATTAAAGAGTAGCTTCTATAAAATAAAAAGGGCGATATTTTTCCCAAAATTATTCGAAATTCCAATTTTAATCGTATTATGAACAACTATTACAAATACTATAAGACAAATTGAAAGAACTTGCATTTCGGTAGTTCATGGATAATGATATTGATTATTCATATGGCCTTAATGTGATTAACTACTTATTAGTAACTAGCTAAGATCACGATGCATTCTACTTTGATTTCTTTTTGAAAAGGTCTGCTTTGTTGTGTATGGATGTGATGATAAGATCATCTTCGCCTTATTCGTAATACTATGACTCTTTCTTCGCTGTGTTTCGGGAGCCCTTGGATGTTTGTGGTCGCTTATGAATCTCTTCTCCCTCATGCTAAAACTTTACCATTTATTATCTCTTTACTAATTGACTGCGTTTGACATCGCGAGAGGCAACCCCTTGCTCCCTGCCACTCCCATTCTTGCCTCGTATACCTGGCAGTTAGAGATTGTTATTGCGATGCATTTCCGAATGTTTCGGTCTTTCCCAAAGGGGAGCAGTGGTGAGCCTCTTCTCGTCTCTAACCTCATTGATCGAATACTTCTCTATGTTGGCGGGAGTCTTTTTCGAGAAGGGTTGTTCCATCGATGAATAAAATTATAAGCTAACAGCCCAATGTTCTAAGATGATCTCGAAGTGAACCAGTCAAGAATTAAAATCATTCTCAAAACAACTCCTCGAGAGTGGTGCTCTCAATGTTTAGCATGAACGGGTGCTCTAACAGCTCGGGTGCCGTGAATCTGTCTCGAGGATCTTTCTTCAAACAGATCTCAACGAAATCCTTGGCGTCCTTGGAGACTTTAATCGTCTTGATAAACTTAATCTCGTCCTCGATCTGCATTGATCATTAGATACGATTTTGATGAAGTCCCTCTCAGTGACGATTTCAAAGGGTACTCTCCCAAACAGCAACTCATACGTGAGCACTCCAAGGCTCCAAACGTCTATTTTGTTATTATAGTTTTTCCTCTTCAAGAGTTCGGGAGAAACGTAGAGCGGCGTTCCGCATAAGGTCTACCGCATAGTTTTAGAGCTGATCGACCACCCAAAGTCGCATATCTTGATGAGTCCCTGCATAGCCACCAGCATACGTTGTGATAGATGATGTTTTACGGTTTAAGGTCCCTGTGGATAATCTCGCACTCGTGCATGTAATCCAAGGCTCTGCATATCTGATACACAATGTTCCTTGTGAGTTCCTCAGACAGGGCTTTCTTCTTTTTTAGTAATAAGAATAGTTGTCCCGAATAGCAGAGTTCCTGGACGAGGTAGATGTACTTTTCATCAGCGAAGTAATTATACAGATGTTGGAGTGGCTTATAATAATTTCAAAATCAAATATAGTGAAATCATAAATCTTTCCCTTCATTACCCATATCTTATTATTATGTCAGACTTTTCATTTGGATTTAGAATTATTCATTCATTCGATTGGAGGCATTTTTCAGTTTCCTGATTACCTCATTTAATTTTCGGCATTTTTAAGTCAAAAGCTCATTTTTCTCTCTGCAATTTGTATTGATTTAGCAAGGCCTGAAATATTTGCTTTGGCGCCACTCAATTGTTGTTTCAAGTCTTCGATTTGCTCAGTAAAACGTATTTCATCGATTTGGATCTGCTTCTCTACCTTTGCTATTTTTTTTGCTTGATCAGTTATCTTCATATTGGCCATTTTTAATTTTTCACTTAATTGGTCTTCAAATACTTACTTCATCCATTTATTGATGAATTAATAGCTTTTGTTGAGTTTTTTGACTTATTCTTATCTATTGACATCTTTTATTCCTGAGTTGTCTCTTTTGATCATTGATGAAGATAGCAATCCATTCCTCTGCTCCAACCTCATAGCAGAGATGCTATTTGATCTGTAGGTGTTTTCAGCTGATCCACTATTTGTTGGCATTTTATCCATTTTAATTATTGATGATATAGCCTATTTGCTATATTAGGAATATTTTTATTGCCGACTTCCAGTATGAAGGATAAGCAAGTATCAATAAAGATTAACAAAAATAAGTGACTTGGTGAGAACAAAAAAAAGATATTATAATGATGTATAAATTCATAATAAATAATCGGTAATTACAAGTTTTAAATTGTAAATTTAGCCTTACGATTTATAATAAGAAAATAATAAATTTTAGTCTTTATTTATCGAATTAAAATTCTTTAAGTATAAATTTTACATTGAATTATATTTGTTTTGTATAGGAAATAAATTCATAGAAGATTTGCTCTTTTACTTTCGATAAAATGATTTATTTTAATTGAAATACATACTATATTTCGTCAAAGCATCCCGTAATTTGTTATTGCAAGTAAATATTTTGGACAGTAAAATAGTAAAAATCATAAATATGAAATACTTCAATCAAAATATCACTAATTTACATCTTTGCTGTTACGATGTGAATATTATTGATGAATCCTTTTATAGAAGGCACAAGCTGCTTTGCTGTTTGGATATCTTCAACTAAAAGCTGAAGTTGTAATAAATATTTTATTTTACTGTATATTTTAATTCTATTTAATTTAATCTTAGTTATCTCCAATTATATTTTTATAGCATAATAGCAGTTAATTTTCGAACATATTTTGGTATTGTCTGTGAAAAAAATCTCGTACTACAATTTATCTGTCTTAAGTTGATAAGATATAACGACAAATAATAAGAAATTTAATTTTAAAGCCTTTTTCATTCGATCATCATTTGGAAACAGAATTTAAAAAAGGATGAGAATCACTGAAAAATTTAACTATCTTCGTCAAACAACCTATAGTTTTTGATCATAAACAATATAAATCTTAAAATACATTCTCATAGCTAGATCCTTCAAATAGTAATATTGTCTGATTACTCTTATCCTTATTGAGTAAGCTATTTTGGCCCAGCAAATTTTATTTCAAGCGTGCGCATTCCTTCTCATGACTTCTTGCTTCACAACTTTAACCTTTTACCTTGTGGACTTCCAGTAGTGAAGTCTACACTATTCATTATATAGCATAACCAATTTAAAAAATGTGTCCTTATAAAAATATTCATAGCAATATTAAGCAATTGTAATGAATGTATTTAATAAATGATTGAACTAAATATTTAATAACTTATTTTTTTTAAAATTGATTAAGATTAATTAATTATATTATTTATAATTTTTCGATTTAACCATGATATTAAGCTTCAAATATAAGTTAAATTTTTAACTACGTTTATCTCCTTTGAGTCGAAGTTATATGTAAATAAAAACATCAACAAAAGGGTATTTCATTTTCTTGATTATAAATTACTCAAAATATTTTACCTCAATCTGGCATTTTTTAAATCCCACAATGTTGCTGCTGTTTTTGTGTCTTACTCTTGGCTTCGTCAGGGTCCTTCACAAATCACCGTTACCGTAATCTTCGTGAATTTCACCGCCTATTAAATAATGGATAAAGAAATGGCTATGAGTCACGTGCAAAGTCTACTTTCAGAATTATTTTTATAAATTGTTAGTTCTTAAACCCAGCAGCATCATTAAACGCTTGGTCAGCCTGGCTGAGAATCATGCCAACACCAAAATTAGGCTTCAGTGCTGCTGGGTACTGTCTTTCTTTTCCACAATCTATAAAAAGGACTACAAAATTTCTCCTGACTATCAGCTAATCGTTTCTTTTTTGTGTAGGATTATGATGGGCAATCTCATCACTTTCAAACCACTTTTTTACAAATGCTGTTGGTCTTTATTAGGGCCGTAGACAACTAAATCAATAACGGAGTACAGACTCCACGAAAAGATTCTTGAGGTGGATATATAAACAGATAAGGATTTTATTTAGCCTTGCCTGCGTATCTTATTGAAAATTTCTTCCGAAGCTCATTAAGGAAAATCGATGTTGATAGAAAAGGGAATATGTGACTTCGTCTCAAAGTGTCTCAGTATTATCGATCAATTATAGTATCTGCACGTTTGCTATAAGATCATTGAATCTCTTGCTCGTAGTACTCCCTGTTAGGTAAATAATGTCTGAATTCAGGTAGAAATGTTAATGAAGCATCAAACACTTATGACTCAAGCGGTCTACCTGTTTCGATCCGGCCGAATAGGAATGGAAAATCATCAAGGAGGCTCCATTCCTTGGCTGTTTGGGTGTACATTCTTTTACATGTCAATATCTTCCAAATAAAAATTCATATAATTCTAAGATGCGCTGATAGATTTGAAAATCATTGAAACTCTTGTCTAAATAATGAGAGCCAACTTAATTAATGCTCACGTTGCTGAAGTTGTTTTGATCATTTTGCTGAAATTTCTTTAAAAAAAATCAAAATCTAGAAAAGATGAGTTGTCTGTACTGCTATAAAAGCTTGGCATAGTTATCATACTTCTAGAAATGAAAGAAAATTCATAAGACAAATTTTTGCTTGAGAGAATTGACCAAATTGCAAAGTATTTCAACGTTCCTAAAAGGAGACAGATTTGATTCTCTTCATCATTTATTAACCAATTCTCAAGATAACTCATAGCAGAATATTGTTATTAATAATATAAAAGAACAATCAATCAATCACCATTAGATTTTATGCCGATTCTTGCTGAAAGTATTTCATTCGTCCGATGCTTAAGTGATCGTCTTGTCCAGTTTTCACACATATGAGCCACATAAACTGAAAAATTATTATATTTCTGGTTGTCATTGCCGAGCTGGATCTATTGTTTCAGCTATGCCTTCTACAAATCAATGAATAATATTTTTTTGCTTATATATATTCGTAATAGACTATATTTTCAGCCATACAGTTAATACATTGAGGTAAAAAATACCTTTAAATTAACAGTCAAGGAGAAGAAATCAGATATTATAGTATAATTTATTGTGAGTCAAAATAGAGGCAAACTATTGATGCTTTTATTTTATTGTCATAATTGGACCAAATTCCTATTCATCAGTCCAACATACTTTATGATGCTTTACAGTTCAACGAAAATATATTATACGAAAAAATTGTTAAAGGGTATCTACCAACCAATAACGATACAGTTCTGTCGTGCTTTTTTATTGGAAATTATTTCAAAGGTCATTAACCAAAATGATACTTATAGAAAATGGAATATGGTGCTTTCAATCATTAATCACGGTTTAACGCCTGTTCTTTTGATTTACATTTATTGAACAATTTGGCGTAACTTCATTTCAACATTACCCAACTCGTCCGTCTTATTCCTCAGTACGAATTGCAGTTTTTCATTTTACTAGAGAATCTAGCGTATCTTGGTCTCGTATTCTGGTATGCGACTATTGACATCTCTATACTAGTGGATCTTCCTCCTTAGATCATCATTTTCCTTGATAACTAGCTTGCAGTTTCCATCCAATTTGACTATTTCCTCGTTCTTTAATCTCAGCAAACCATTTAACCGTTCGAGCTCCTGCGAAGCGAAGATCAGTTTGTTTTCATACTCGCCTATTCGTTTCCCCATATCTCTATTTGTCAGCTACAGTTTATTGAACTCCTATTGCTTTAACTTTAAGTTCTGAGTCAGTCTCTCCATCTCTTGGCTGATCATTAGGAGTCGATTCTACAACTATTGCGTCTTGCGAGAGGCATCCCCTCCTAAATCCTGCAGTCTGCGCTTCAGTTCTTCGTTTTATTTAGTGCAAATCACCAACTTTTGCTCATATGCACTCACTCTTTTCGTTACTTCAATCTCATAGCTGCTGATAGAACTATTTTTATCATTAAATTGTTTCTGAAGATGATCGTGCTATTGAGTCAGCCTGTTAAAGCTATGGGTTGCTCTCTCCAATTCCTGCGATAGCATTGCCACCCGACTCTCAGACTCAGCTAACTTCCTCATCGCATCACTCAACTCCGGAATCTTTCGCCTTAGCTCCTCATTTTATTTGTTCAAGAGAGCATACTTTTGATCAGTGGACACCATTCTGCGATTGACCTCATTTTCATAGTTGGAAATCGAAACAGTGTAATCTTCCAACTTTTTTTTTAGAGCTTAATTCTCCTGAACCGCAAAGTTCAGGTTAGACTTGATCTTCTCGTACTACTGACTGATCATGGCCAACTTCGTCTCCGACTCTGATAACTTCCTGCCCATATCTCCACCGAGTTCTTGTATTTTTCTTCTGAGTTAATCGTTTTATTGATTGAGCTTCGCTATTGTTTGTTCATACAGTGTGTATTTCCTTGCCACATCGCCTTCGAGCTTTTGGGTTACTGAAAACTAATACTCCTTGAATTGTCTCTTTATGCTATCGTTCTACTTGCTGCTAATTCGAAGCTCTTAAGTTTTTTGCTTTAGCATAAAATCACTCTCGGCTAATCTCCGCTGGAGCTAATCTTTTTGGAGGGTTATACTTTGTAGATTTGATTCATAAGTCGCCAATGTCTTTTTTACATCGATCTAGAAGCTGCCAATCTTGCTTTCAGTTTGATTTATCTGTCTCTTCAAATTATCGCTGTCTTGTACTGATTGTTTAAGATTGATGGTTAGCTTTTCGTTCTACTGGGCAAACCTATTCAACTTGGCCTCATAATCAGCGATTATCCTCTTCAACTCCTCATTTTCACGGCCCAATCCCTGTATATTCTGCTCGTAAGTCGAGTACTTTCTGACTACTTCCCCCTCCAATTTATTAGTAACTGATAGTTCATATTCCTTAAAATGCTTCTTCAGGTTGTCATGCTCCAAACTGAGGCTTTTATAGTTTGCCTATAAAGACAGCATCTATTCTGTCTTTATTCGCATCTTTTGATGGAGACGCTACAGTTATTGGGAAAGCAGAGATAGTTTGGACTAGTATTCCACGACTCGTTTTCTCATTTCTTCATTCTCACTGCCGTTCACATTGATGTTCTGCTCATACAAAGTGATTCTTTTAGTGACTTAGGCTTCGTAAGCAGTGATTGCTGATTTCATTTCAATCAGCTGCCTCTTTAAGTTGTCGTTCTCAGCAGCAATTGTTCGAATGCTGGATGAACTATCGTTGACTAATGAGTTTATCTTGATCTCAGCCTCGTTCAGCCTTTTCCGCAACTCGTCATTCTCCGTCACTACTTTTTGCAAATTTTGCTTTAATACTTAATTCTCCTGCGCTAGCTGTCGCAGCTTAGACTCCAACTGATTCTTTTCCTCTTGCTTACTGTGTATATTCAACCCCAATCTCTAAATTTCCTGTGACGCTTCCTTCAGTTTCTGGTTGCTTTCATTGACCAACTCCATGAGTCTCTTCTTCAGCTCTTAGTTTTCAGTTAGTAATTGATTTATGTTTTGCTAATACAAAGCCAGTTTTCGACCCACGTCGCTTTCTAATCTGGTATTTTGTCCTTCAGTTTCTCTCACCTTTGTTCGAAGAGTTATGATCTCTTCCTATCTGCTCTTAAGAACTGAAGCTAAACGTTATAATTAGCGTTCATACTGAGATAGTTTACCTTGAAATTCGAATAATCGCCTCTCATTGTCCGTGAGTTGCTTGAGCTTAGTATATAGTTATTCGTTCTCCCTCTTCGCTGCAGCAATTGCTGCCTCATAATTCTTAATTTTAACTGAAATGTCAATCTAACTTCTATTAATCAGTGCCTACATCTCGTATATCTTTGCCCTCTGCCTTTCTCCCTCTTCATTCTTCTACCGTAGTAGATCCTTTAGTCTATCTCTCTCATTCTAAAACATCTGAGTCTTCGATTGATATTCACTTCCCTGACTGCGCTTTAAAATTTAGTATTTACCCTCATATTAATTTTTTATTCTCGTTATCTCGATCTAGTATTGGCTGCGAACCGAGTATTCTGTCTACTTTATCTTTGATCGAAGAGCTTCGTTTTCAAATGCCACCATTCTAAATTTTTAAAACTCAGCATCTTTGGCTTTATGCAGATCTGTTAACCTCTCGATTTATTGGTTGAAGATCACAATCTGATTTTATAGTTCTGCTATTTTTCTACGGAGAATATTTATCTAGAGACCACCCTCCTTCAGTTCATTATTTTCCTTCTCCAACAGTTTGACTCTACTATTCTCATACGACAGTCTACCGATTTCTTCTCTCAACTTTTTGGTGGTTTCCAGCTCGAAGCGGAGTTTAGTGTTTACTTGCTCGTAGTCTCGAGCCAAATCATTAATTTTAGCTTCATATTGGATTATGAACTGCTGGCTTTCCTCGATCTTTTTATTTGAACTCTCGAATCGTTTTATGACCTCCTTCAGATGAACAATTTCATTTGCTGCTGATCTTACCTTACTCTCCTCATCCCTCATCTCGAATTCATACTTTTCAATTCTTCTCTACAACTCTCTTCTCTTCAACTCTGATTACTACAACCTACTGGTATAATCTCTAAGAGTGATGTTCAGTCTCTCAATTTCCTGCCCAAACAAAACAAACCTATTTTAATATTACGCGATTTGCCTCTCAAGATCGTAGTGCTGATCTCCCTTGCCTTTGAGTTGGTTGATAATGTTTGTCATCTCCTCATTCCGTCTGTAAATCTCATTGATTTCCATATTCTTGGCATCAATAAACTCCTTCTGTCGTTTGAGCTCGTATTCATATCGTTTGATCTCTCCTTCATATTTTTGCCTCAGCGAATTAAGGCTGCTCTCGTAGCTTTCCTTTGAATATTGAGCGAAGTTGAATTTCAAATCTTAAATTTCTTTGTTCTTAGCTTTTTATAGCGCCTCCATTCTAAGGATGGAATTTTGGAGTTGCAGTCGATACTCTTAATTAACCTGCCTTAAATCTTTGTTCTCGATCAAGAGCTGGTTGATTCTTTCCAGCGACTTCTCATACATGTTCTTGTAATTATCATCAGTTTGTCGGTTGTCTCGAGTGTTCTTTTGCAAAGAATCAATTTCACTCTAAATGTCAATTCAAGTACCCCTTGCCTCTTGATGAATTACTTAAGTTTGGAACTCTCAATCCTTAGGGATTATTAATCGGCTAGTCTTTGGGTCAGTTCTTTTATCTGTACCTCATATGAGTGTCGATCGAGGATGCTTCTTTCTATTTCACGGAATCTATCATATTTTGAATTGCTACTTGAGTTTGTAATCATCCAGAAATTAGCACAGTCTTTCGATCTATGCTGCTTGCAGAAGACACACCATTTATAAATGGTCGCCCATAAAGATTTTTTTGTCCCCAGGTAATTTTGCAATCATAGACCTGCATTGACGTTAGAATACTTCTTAATGTCGTAGGGATCACCAGGCTAGAGTACATTCCATAGCACTTAACGACGCGTGCTATTGGAGAGGATAGACCGCGCATAGCGTGAATTGTCCAGCTGCGAATTCATCAATCTTCAAATAAGTTTTTATTTTAACTTTCAACTGATTCACAATTCAAATCAGTAATAAAAGGTTGATAATATCCATGTTTGTGCATATCATGCAGATTTGACCTAACATTTAGTTAGAGAATATAACTCTTCATGAATATGTATATATTTGCTCTATGCGAATATTTAATCAGATAATTTGTAAGACAATGAGAATCACATCATTTTTTCTTTTCGTCCTTTGCGCGTTTCTCTTCCTCTCGTTGCAGTTCCAAATCTTTTTCCTTCTCCTCGTTGTGTTTGCCAACAAAGATAAGGGTATGGAGTGATAGTACACATCGCACCATCGCGCAAATATAGACCGCGAACATCATGTCATTGTTCTTGGCTGCAAAGCTACGGATCAGTTACTCGCTGTTAAGATTGGGCAGTAGGTTTACCATCTCCTGAAGTTGAAACATAATCTTGTTGTTGGCAGGAAGACGACCATCGCGGACATCGCGCAGATAGATCACAATCTACTCGATTTTACCACCCAGACCACGCAAAGCTTGCACCTTTTGGACAATGCTGCTCTAAAGAGAGTTTAAAGGGATCTATTTTATCTCACGAAGTAGGTGCTCTACACCAATCTCCTCAGGTTCAGTAGCGTCCACTCTCGATTCAATGTGGAAGAATGATTTGTAAATTGAGCCAGTTTTAGGATTTACTTATTCTTGAGTCACGAAAGCTTGAGTTGGGAGTCCCAGTTCATTCTGATTTATTTTTGGAGTACATTATGCTCGACATCGACAACCAAGAAAACAGGTCTATCAGTATACTTGCGGAAGACCTCGTTAATTTGAATGTCATGAGCCTTGAAGGAATCCCCAGTGGTATACCATCCAATAAATTTCTAGCGCTGACTGATCTGAATGATAGCATGGGTACTTTGCGCATCATATCAAACATAGCTTCATGATAGAGGTGATCGAGAAACCAAATACTTGATTGACTTGGATCCTCCTCAAAGGGAATAGCGTAACTGTTAACAATCTCCACTTTCTAGTCGTCGATGGATCCTGAGTTGATTTTGTTGTACCGAGAAGTGCTCCTACCACGCGTTTGTTCCTCTGTTTGGAGGGGTTGACTCTGTTGAAGTGATCGACTATGGAAAGCAGTACCAAGGGGTGCACGCTGGTCTGAGTAATGGGTGCTCTGCTCATAATTTAAAATATTTTTAAATTTATCAATCATTCGAAGTCATAAAATAGATCCATCTTCAATTTTTATATATAGGTATGTAAGATCAGTTGAATACCCCTACACGTGCACTGCGCAGCAATCGCCCCTTTATGGTGTAACCAGTTCTCATCGTCATAGCCACGTGGTTCGGCTTGCAATTAGGAGGAGTTGGGATATGCAATAGACTCTCTTGCAAATTTGGGTTGTATTATTGTCCTGTCGGATCGAACTCTTAAATCTCAAACCGCTTGAGGATATCCTTAATAACCTGATGGCTCTATTTAATCATTTCAGTGTATTTATCTTTGGGTTCAGTTTTTTCTGCTAACTTTCTGCAGTGAGCCACACAGTCAGCTACCTCCAGAAGTTCCTTTGCAATCTTAGTTACAGCAAAGCTTTTGCTCTCTTCAATTTATCTGCATCATTTTAAACTTACTTTTCAGCTCTTCTGCGAGCATGCTCTCCCTCCTCCTCACATATTTTAATATTCTGAGTTAGTTTCTGCTCTTTTTCCCCGATTTATTCTTCAAGCTTTTTATAAAACTCAATGTTTTTCAGCATATGCAGCTTTTATTGCTCGCCCTCTTTTAACTTCTTCTACTACTGCTCGTAGATGAGATGAGCGTATTTTAACGATTCGCCCGTCTTGAGCTCGATCAGTTACTCGAAAGTAAGCTTGCTGAGTTTTACATGAGGATGTGCTTGGTGATGATCATGTTCATTAGCATGGTGCTGGTCATGCTTACAACCTGGACCGTGCTCATGGTGATTTTATTTTGGATTAAAAGCTGTTTTTTCATGTTCTTAATGCTTACAGTCTTTGTGATGCTCGTGTTCCATCTTATGCTAATGTTTGTGGCCTCTTTCATGTTCATGATCTTTCTCGTGTTCATGCCCATGCTTGTTATCTTTGGTGAAGGAATATTGAATATAAGGAGTACTGAATGAGAAGGATCCAGCTCTCGAGGCATGGGCTACACTCCTCTTCAAAATAGCAGCGATTCTCATGGTTGAGGTAAGCATCAACTCGCCTATTATAATGTAATGTTGATCAGCCTAGGTATATATCGTTATTATACTCCTCGATAAATCATGATGTTGATTGTAGGATAGTCCGGAAATATATTGTGGAATTGAATAACTTCAAATAAATTATCCGAACAAAATATAGAGGGAAATATCTATTTGGTCATATGTAATTTTTAATGGATGGGTATTAATAGTATTTATATCTTTTATAAGCCAATTTCAAAATGTTTGTAAGAAGAAGAAGCAAGAAAAGAGGAAAAATATTAAAGAGAGAGTTATCCTTGAGATGAATCAAAGAGATAGGTAATAATAAGATTAAGCTCCTTCAAAAAGAGAAGCCAGTCAGCAACCAACCAAGATTCAGCCTTGAAGACTAGGTAGAAACATTAAAAGTCGGTATTCCATTTTATAAAAAACAAAAGATTCATCTAAAGAAAGGAGAAAAAATTGAAATTTTTAAGATTGAGGGAGAATTTGATGAGAATGTCAATTGACTGAAAGAAAATTGAAATAGGAGATAAGACTATAACCACATTCTTTAAGAGGAAAGCAAAACCATGTATGATCTCAAAGATAACAAAGTCAAACTGTAACTAACGACGGATGGATTACAACTCATTCATAAGGAAGAAGATGACCTCTGAAGATAGTAAATATTTTTATAAAATTACAAAATGGTTATGAAAATATTCTAAGAAAGAATTGATTGATTCGTAGAATCAAATATTAAAAGAAAGAGAAGCTAGGCAAATATTTTAATGATGACTAATGTACAAATAGAATAATAGTTTGTAAATCAAAGGATATTTCACACAATCTCGATTTCCTTCTCCCTGATGCAGAGGTATCGATCTATATTCTTGGTTTTCTGCAACAAATTTCATTTTATTAAGTCAATGCATGTA
>Ga0302186_10000893_pt1 | contig 25855 bp, 26 predicted proteins | sample II_Bog_E1_2_FD_198782 | JGI IMG/M metagenome (GOLD analysis project Ga0302186, IMG submission 198782) | Peat permafrost microbial communities from Stordalen Mire near Abisko, Sweden - II_Bog_E1_1 | ecosystem: Environmental > Terrestrial > Soil > Wetlands > Peat | place: Sweden: Abisko...
ATAAAAAAAAATGTTTCTATAGTTTTTTTTTTCTTCAAAAATTTCTTATAATTTTTCTCTATATTATTTAAATAAATTATAATTATTAGAAAATTACAAAAATATAATTTTAAATTATTTTATTTTATTTTTTTTTATTGATGAAATTTCATTAAAACGTGGAATATAATACAAATTTAAATATCAAACCCACAAAAGACAATTACCAGAAAATTGCTTAATCAATTTCATACACTCTTTCTCTCAAATGTTTTAAATCCTCATGTTTTATCGGTCCTTTTGTGATTTCAGGCAGTAACTTCTTATCAAGTAAATTCTCGAGCAAAAGCTCAAATCCTCTCGACTCATTTTCTTCAACTATTTTTACTCCGGAAACTAAAAACCATACATATTGGAATACACTTTCATCCACACTACCCGTTCCTTTTTTTGCGATTTCCATAAATTGCTGATAAAGATTATGATTTCCTTCCAGTATCAAATCCTTCATACATTTCTTTAAACTATCTGAAAGAGAAAGTTTGTTTTCCATGACTTCAATTTTACATTTATGATGAATTTTTCTCAAATTACTCATAAACAGCATGTTTTTTTTTTCTAATTCCTTCTTCAGCTTTTCCCAATTCATGAAATACGTGATGATTTTTCTTTGCAGTTGTGTCTCGTTTTCGGTGGAAACTATCTTCCCTATAATTTCACTAGCGTATCTCATCAATAAAGCTTCACATTCCCATAGTTTTTCCTGAGAAAACCTATTCAAACGAATAAATTTCTGATTCATCAAGGAAATATTTTCGAAGATCCCCAAAACCACGAAAATTCTTGAGGGTAAATCATTTTTTGCTTGTTTTGGTTGTTTCACTGCGACTTCCTCAGATATGTCACTTTTCTCTATTATAATTTTCCCATATTCAACTCCAATGAGTTTATGATTGCAATCCCGGGTGAAAGTCATTCCTTTTTCAATTTTGTCTTCCATAAACAAAGGATGTTTATAGATTTGTTCCCAATCAATTCTTTCCTCTTCTTCGATTTTCAGGCATCTTTCAATAAAATCCTTTAAATCATGAGAGATCAGCTTCTGAGGATGGAATCGTAGAGGAATTGTTTTAAAAGCCTGCATCAGCTCGAATTTACTAGTGACAGGCCAGGGCACATCACCATACATCATTTCATATAAGATCACTCCCATTGACCAAATGTCATTTTTGGTACTATAATACTCTCCTCTTAAACATTGAGGAGACATATATAGAGGAGTCCCGACAAGAGAAGACTTCAGATTGTCATCTAGACCTTCCACATGAATTGCGAAGCCGAAATCTGCAATTTTGAAGATATTTTCATTAATCAAAATATTAGCTGGCTTTATATCTCGATGAATTATGCCATGGTTCAAAAGCTCTTTGAAGCCTTCAAGAATGTGTCTGAAGACAAAAATAGCTTCTGATTCTGTTAAGGTCCCTTTTTGAGCCATCAACGATCTCAAATCTTTTTGATTGCAATACTCTTGAATTATATATGTATGGTTCGCTGTTGAGAGGACCTCATATAATTTGACGACGTTAGGATGAGTGAGAGATTGCATGATTTTGCATTCTTGATTAATGAGATTGCTGATATATTCATCTCGAAGGAGATGATTTTCAATGATTTTGATTGCAACGGGAGAATTTGTGTCCAGATTTGTGCCGAGAAAAACTGAACTATAAGAACCTTTTCCCAAAAGGTTTTTGAATTGGTAAGTGTAGCTATTGATGCGCGTTTCTTGGTAGGATTGAGGAAAGGAATCTTGACGACCGTGAAAAGACATATTTTTGAATTCTTGATATTAACTGAAAATATTGAATACACTAAATTCTCGAAATAAATTTTTGCCAAATGATTTTATAAACAAAAACTATTTTTAGAGTTATTAAACATATTAAAATGTTGAATCTTTTTCGATAAACATTTTATTTTCACAAGAAAATTTTTTTTTTTTCTATTCTAAAAATAATTTTTCTCTATAAATTCATATTTTTATCAAAAAGAATAATTTTTTTTTCTAAAATAATTTTTCTCTATAAATTCATATTTGTTTCTCTAAATATTTTTGTTTTATTGATAAAATGAATAATGTTTTAATATTCTAATATAAACAATTCATTATTTCACCCTTTTTAATAATATGAAGCAACTATTTTAAAAGTTTGTTTATAATTAATTTCTCCGAAATCCTATCATTATTTTTTTCCAAAAAACAGACCAGTTTTTTCATTTTCTCATAAAACCCGAATTGTACGGATTTATTAATGCCAATATGAGCAATGCAACAGACCAATATTACAAAGCAAGAATAATCGATAGAGTTTGTTTCATATTTCTTATAGGTCATGAAGATTTTTGTTATTTGATATCCATTGGAAATGTTGGGAATAATTGAATAATCAGAACAGAACCTCAGAAATCCCTTAAGATCAATGAAACTTTGTTTTGAAACTCCGATATCTAAAATTTCATAAACACTGAAAACATGTTTAAGTAGGTTTTCCTTCTCCAATAAAAGATCAAGAATAGGGTTGTCATTTTCATCATATTGTTCGAAAAAAATCTGGATTTTTTCATATCCGGGTTCTTTCACTTTGTTACATAAAATCTTATATTTTGGCATAATTTCTTCATCTAAAAAACGCTTAAAGGCCTGATCCTTTGAAACGCTGGCCTCTCTTGCTTCTTTTGGATAATAAACGTTGATGATTTCGTTTTCTCTAATGTTTGAACTAAATTTCATTTTGAAACTTTCAGCTGTTTTCTTTGATTTTATTTTGAAAAACTCATATAAAAGCTCAATAAATGCCTTAAGATCCGCAAAATCCAGCGTTTTCACTACTCTTTTATATAAAATTTCTATTTGAGTGGGTAAAATCTGAGCTTGAATCCAATCAGGGAAAAAATCCTTTAGAAAAATATTAAATTGTCTAAGGTTTATCACAATTGTGTTTTGTTTATGAATTGCATACATACTGAAGATCCGATTCAACATACCATAATAATCTCTACCATATTTTGAGCAAATTACTTGAAATACCTCGAGATGATTCGGAGTGCCATCAAGCCTTATTGTTTCTATACTAATTGATGGTTCTCTTTTCTTCTTTTTTTCTTCTTTTATATCAATAAGATTTGAAGTGAATCTCAAAAGTTCCAATTTTCTCAATAAATCGATATAAAATAGTCTGGTTTCCTCCTTCTGATAACAATGCTTTGGTTTTTGGGTGATGGTGGGGGGGTTGATTTGGAAAATGAAAGCGTTATGATGAGAATCTGAGGCATCCCTTTTATGGTTCGAGCGACTTTTTGTGGCTTTGCGAGCAGATTGCACTTTTAGGTTTTCTTTCACGTAATTTTTCCGATGGGTTAGGGTATTGCAATTGCTTTGGAGTCCATCTTTTGATTATTAGATTAATAAGAGAAGAAAAATGGATACTGAAGCTTTTGTTGGAATTGATGATTTTTGTTATATGTTGATGGTAGTATTTTGGTTGAGCCAGATTGAGTTTTGGCACTTTGCTTCTAAGTTTCAATGAAGGTTTTTCATCGTAATTATTCTCTTTATTATCAGCTAATTTCCTTTCTTCTATTTTATCATCATATATTATGGAAAGATCCTCTTTAATTCCATTGACTTTTTCTTTTTCTGAGCCTCTAAACAATAATTTTTTTTTTTCTTTTACAATTTTCAGAATTAATACTTCAATGAAGATAAGACCCTTTTTTCTGCTTGACGAAAGGAACTTTTCTTTATAGAATCGTTGCTCTTTTTAAATGGAAAATAAAGCTCGCTTGCGAAATCATTGAAGGTTTTGGAATTCTTCTGGAGTGATGAAATAGGGCTTGATTTAAACGACTTATTATCAAAAACTGACTTTCTCGAAGCAATCCAAGCACTTTCAGGGGAAATGCTTTTCTTTTTGCCTATGCTTCTGCTCTGATTGGGTTTTTCGGACAATTTTGAGTCTTCCTTGAGGAAATCAATGGAACCGATGGTTTTTTGATCATCATTAAGCATCATGAGTTTTTGACTAAAGTCATCGGTTATCAGAAAATTGCTAATGCTTTTGTTTTTCGGTTCATTATCTTTGTCTTTGTTTATAAATGATTCAATTGTTAATTTATTTTCAGTTTTTTCGTTGAAATCCTTCGGTGGTGGATCGATATTTATTAAAGAAATCGAAGTGTTATCTCTTGGTAATTCATGTTGGGGAGCAGGCTTTGAAGCTTTTTGATGCAATGATGCAGATGTATGATTAGATTTTTCACTATAATGTCGAAAAAAACTAGTATTCGTCTTTACAGGGTCAGGAATGGAAGTTCTATTCTTCATTTTTTATAAATAAATCAGTTTTTTTATTTACCGTAAACATCGTTAATCTTTGGAACTCACAAAATTTTTTTTTTGGCCCAAAAAACAAAAATTAACGAAATTTTTTTTTTATTTTTATCATAACTTTTTTATTATTAAAAAAAAATAATTAATTTTTTTTTTATTAGAAAAACTTTGCATTTCCGAAAAAATCGGATTTTGCAAGTATGTTTGTTGTAAATGAAACAAAAATTTTAAATTTTTTTTTAAGGATTCTGTAGATATGTTTTTTTTACTTTTAAACAACATATATCGGCAAAGTCATTGGCATCCCTGTTTTTATACTCTTAATATATTGCCAAAAGAAATCGGCCATCAAAACCAGTTGAATTAATTGAGCCACCAACACTCCATATCCTGAATGTCGAGGAGTCTAAATTTTATTAAAATGATTTAGTTTTTTTCCAAATTTCGCCATATTAAAAAAAAAAAGAGATAACACAACAGAAAATATGAACAATTACCAATGAAGCTGAAATAGTCGCTTCTGATTCAGTTACATCATTAAGTTCGTCAAAGGTGAATATCCAAAAAATAAAGCAAAGAAGTCTGGAAAGTCCTTGACTAGCCACGAAATTTGATGTGAAACTCTCAATTTCTCCCCCCTAGAGTCTCCAATTTTTTATTATAATTTGAATAATTATACCTTTTTCATAAACAAATATAATTGCGGCATCATGGCCACGCTTTCAGTGTATAAAGCAAATGTCCAGGCAACATCCCCGAAAAAGTTGGCATTAAGTGAAGGATGGAATAAACACGCAAGGATGAATGTCAAAGGCAGAACATAATAAAATTTAATCACATCTAGATCAGCATTATATGAAACTTCATATTTGAAAGTCATAAGATAAAGAACTCCTAATTTTAGCTAAGAATTTACTATTCTCATATATTAAAAGGACCTCCTGCGATAACTGTCGATGAAATTTCTACAATTTGATAGAACCAATCTCCTGTTTTGTCCAATGGTATATACCTATTAGTTTATATTATAAAATCGATGCATTTAAAGACTAATAGACCCTTCGAAAATCATGCAGGACAATGATCTGAAAAACAAGAGAATCAGATAAAGAATGATTGTGTTCTTCGATAACCCTGAGACTGTTCTCGTTTGATAGATTTTGATTAGGACTATGCTGAAACCGAACATTTGCACGAACCCGGAAAGGGTTAAGAAAAACGAGAAATCTCCGGAAGAAATGAAGAAATACACGACGAAAATCACAATGAAGAAAATGCTCTAAAAAGAGAAAAAAACAATAACATAGAAGAATTTTGAAAAATGGTTACCCAATAAAGGACTTCCTTTTTGTTCTTCCTCATGAAAAGCTTGAGCTTTTCCGGATTAGTGAGAATTTCCTTTGCTTGTTGAAAAATCATTCGTTTTTGGTTTATTTTTGTTGAGATTTTTGCAATTTTTTGAAAAAATATCAAGAAGGAAAAATTTAAATAAAAATCTTTTTTTGGGAATTTTTGTATAAATATAAAACATCGATCAAAATTCAATGAAGTTCTGTTAAAATGTAAAGGTGGACGTGATTTTTGGGAATATGTTTGAGCCTGTTTTAATAAACAATTCCTTATCAAAATAATTTTCCACATATGTCTCTTGACAAATTTCTTCTAAAAAAACAAAAAATCGTTTTTTTCATTTTTTTCGAATTTCAAAAAATAAAATTTACGAGGTTCCAATTTTTGCGGTTTCTTTTTGAAATATACACGCGAATTGAAATTATCCTTGCGGAACACATTTGCCTCGCTTTCAAACTTATTATGACCGACAATCTATTTATTTTATTACTAAACGAACAACATGTTTAAAATAGCTAATTTACCTGCATTGCGAAGAAATTGTCATCATCTGTTGGAAGTATAACTTGTAATTTCTTTTTGTTTTTCTGTAGCTTGTCGATTAAATATTCATTCTGCCCATACACAGTTAAAATTTTTTTTGGACTTTTATGAGATTCTTCATCTTTTCTCACTATTTCCAAATTATTTTTGTTGAAATTCATTTTGGATTTCTTGAAAATGGTGTTTGTTTCAGGTCTGGTCTGGTTTGGATAATCTCTTAAAGTCAAATACCAATATTTGTTCCCATATTTTTCATCATCATTCTTTAGAAGATCCAAAGTTTGCGCATTTTCTAATCTCAATCGAAATTCATCAGTTTTCGACATGACACAAGTGTCAACTTTCCTATTGACTTTATGCGCCACCACCTCAGCTTTCTTTTCCCATATATCTCTTGTTTGTTTAAACTTTTCCAAAATTCTTTGTTCTTTAGTAAAAAATCTTTTATCGTGAGGAGGCAAATTTTCAAGCAAGATTTTATCATTTGCAGTGTTTGCGACATGTCTTTGCTCAACTTTTGCAATGTCTTGCAACAGCTCATCTTTCCCTATTCGTGTCATGAAGTGGAATTTCCCTGTTTCATTTTCAGGTTTTTTGGCCGAAATCGCTGAGGGTGCACCCTTTTTTTTCTTATTCTCTCCCCCAGGTTCTTCAACATTTATAGAAGACATCGAATGAAGTGAGGTATAGCTTTTGTTGGCTTGACTTATTTTATCTTTGGTGGGGTTTTTGATCATTGACGTCTTTCGTTCTTTTAAAACGTTGGGAATTTCCGTTGTGTTCTTAAACATGACATTTTGCATTTTTGTAAAGGCATCAGGTTTCCCAAGAATTGATCTCTTTATGACTTTTCCATCATTTGCGAACCTTGGGCCTATATTATGTTCTGTATAATTTGGTGTTTGTTTTCTTTGTCTGAAAATATTGAGTGAATTGGCATTTTGTACATCAATGAAAACTTTTTGATCTTGATCCAGATCATTCAAACTTGAATAAGACTCCCCTTCAGTGACTCCAGCCATAACATAAGGGTTTTCTTCAATGACCTCAATTTGCTTTAACTTTTTTTCAATGGCACCACTAATGACCTTTGGTATGAAACTCTTTTTTTGGGATAACATATCCATTTCATTGATGTTTTTCTTATTCGCTAATGAAGCGACAAATTTTGGAGCAGAAAATAATTTCCTTTTTTTGGAGGGGTCTTTGGAAATGCTTGTCTCTGTAAAACAAGAGCCTTTTTCATCACCAGAGATTTTCCTTTGACCGAATTGAGAATGCGGCGTTCGAACAGATTCTAACATGTGAACTAAATTAATAAAAAAATGTGAGGTTGGACATTAAAAAAATAAATCGTTTTATTTTTTTTGTTTTTTGTATTTTGGCAAAAAGAATTCTTTTTTGTGAGAATTTGTAAAATAATATCTTTCCTTGTTATTTTTAGAAAATAATTGATAGATGAGAAGGAAGTTCGAACATTTTATTTTATTATGGGAGGGTTCAACATTAAAAAAAAGTTGATTTAAATTTTTTTTTTGTTAAAAATAATTCTTGCATAAATTTGTAAAATTAATTTTTCATTGTTATTTTCAAACAAAATTCCAAAAACAAATTCTTATAGAAAAAAATAATTTCTGTTTTTTTTCTCAGGTTCACTTTTATAACTTAGTAAAAATGCTTCTAGCTCTTCTGTTTATCAGTTATTTCTTCATCAAATATAGATAAATCTTGTTCTTGAATCAGGCTTTCTAAATTAAAGACAGCTTTGCCTAAAATGTTCTTCCCAAGACTTTTGTTGCTTTGCATTTTTGAATTTGCCATTGGAAGCCTCTTTGATTGAGACAAATCATATTTGTCGGTTTTGCCTCGATATTCTTGTAATCTAATTTCTTTCATATAATTATCAAGCAAAGGAGTTTTGGTGAGATATGATGATTTATGCATTTTTTTTTTCGATTCTCTCAAATAATCCAACAATTCTCCTCGATCTGACATGTTCATTGCTGGACCATATTGACTCCGAATATTGGAATTTTCTGAGACATGATTCTCATATAGGGCTGTGTTCAATTCCACCAAGATTCTTACTTTATCTGTGAGCTGTTTCAATTCAATATTTAAGAAATCCAGATTTTTGTTGATATCCTCAATGAATGGCAGGTTTTCCTGCGAAGTTCGGAGCTTTCTTGAAAAATTTTGAAATATAATTAGCCTTATTGTTTTTTACTTCTGTATTTTCAAAAAATTTTCCTTTCGTTGTTTGAGAGTTTGAACCAAAAAATGAATATCTGACCATTCATAGTTTTTGATATGTTTTTTGATGTAGTTTAATTTGAAACAATTCAAGACAATGAACCCTGCTTCGACCCTGAGGATTTTCTTTATGCAGATGAGTTCAAAGGTGTTTTTTGATTTTTCCTCTTGTCTTTTCAACGAAATGAGGTTTTGTAATGCTAACACAATCAATGATATTGATCCACTTCCATACATGCAAATGAAAAACCCCAATGCTCTTCCTGGACTTGTTCTTGGATAAACATCGCCATAACCAACTATAACAATGTATATTAAAAGGAATAATGGAAATTTATCTCATTCAACCTGTGGCCATAGTTATCAAAATACACCAAAGAGCATTACTATAGTTTCCAATATTTTCCTGAGAATCCACATTATCAGTCGAATCAGGACTGTTCATAATTGCTGTCATTAAAGGCCTTTCACAGATTTTAAGTGCATAACTTGCCAACATTGTGGTCACCACTATGTTAAATACAATAAGTTGGATAGGAATCCATCTCATCAGACATTTAATCAAATACATGTAATTAAGATAACAACCGTAGAGAGTTCTTTAATTTTTATATAGAATGAAACAGAAAATATGAAAAATATTACGAAACACGATGTGCACTATTGTTGAAAAATGATGTATTTGCCATTAATATCCGAAAAACAAATAGCACTCTAAGTAAGACCATCAAAGAAAAAAGATCATTGTATTCATAATAAACAGTCAGTTTCACCACATTATTATAATTTGCAAATTTTTGATCTTCAAAAAAAAAATTAACAATTTAAATGATATTTTTTTTTTTTTTCACATTACTTATCAAAAAAGGCAAAGGCACCATACCCACTAAGATCAATTCAAAAATCAAAGGGTAAATTGTTTTAGATTTCATCAAAGTCACCCTCTCACTTTCTATTTTTCTAGCCTTCAACCATTTTAACTTTATATCATAACGCACAAAAACCAAAATCCCTAACAAAAAATTAATCTTTATCAATAAGTTTCTCTTTACAAATAAAAATAAATACATAAAACGAAAGTGCTCATCAAAACAAACCAAAGCATCATTGTTTTAACTGTAGCACTTTCATTTTCGTTTATTGAAAGATACGTAGTGGTAAACCCCCCATCTGAAACAAAATTAATATCATACTAAAAAATAAATGCTAATATTTCATGAGAATTTAAATGAAAAACTGCTAAAATTGAAAGGACCATGCCTATCACCGAAAAAATTGCGCAGGAAATATCAGCTATATTTAATTTCTTAAAATATAAGGACGTCAAACGACCATCTTCTAATCCTTGAAGTGATGGGTCCTCGAGTTCTGACCTCATATAGGAGAAACTTTAAAGGGATAATTTCTTTTAAAAGAAAAAATGAGAAATACAAAACATTTCTCGGATATTGTTGTTTTCAGGTTTGCTTTCGGGCGAATCTGATTGAATTTTATTATCGTTGGTTAAACAACTTCGCCCAGAAGAATCAAAATTATGAGTCCAGAGGGCTCTACGTGTAAAAATAGTTTTGATTGCGATCATGTTTTGTCTACCGAAAGTAAAAAAAAATTATTATTTATTCTGGGAATGATTTTCCACAATTTTTTGTGATTTATTGTTTTTTAGGTAAATGAATAAAATTTTATATTATTTTTCATATTAATTAATACAAATATAAAATTTAATTAGATGGTTTTCCCTATCATTTTTGTTTTTAATAAACTGTTAATTTGATCGATCAATTTGAGGTTCACATTTTTGAGATAATCTGAATATTCGACATTGTTCTCCAGCTTCCGTTTATATTGTTCTTTCACAGAAATCAAATCATTAAAGTGAGCATCTTTCTCATTGACGAGATGTTGCATTCTGTCAATTTCATTATTTAGACTCTCAATAAGATAATTTAAGTCAACAAATAATTTCAAAAAAAAAAAGAAATTTATCAAATAAACCTTGATCTCGAATATCAATTCATCATTTACATGTTGGTATTCAGCTACTTTAATCTTTTCATTCGCCAGCTTTTATGAAACTTTAAATAAATTTGTCAATACAATTTTAAACGACTTCAAATTCCAAATTTCTGATTTTTTTTTCCTCAGTGTAACCTTCATTTTCCTCATCTTTTTTTGTAATGGATTTATTCATTCTCTGAGTTTTGAGTTTCAAAAAAATTAAAAAAAATAAAAAAATAAAAAAAATACGCTTGAATGCAACAGATTTTTGGAAGCTGAAAACTCCTCCTTTTCAGTTTTAATCTCAATTATCTCAGAATGTTTTCTGAAGTTCAATTTAATTTTCGGATTTTTTTCTTTGTTTTCTTTATCTTCTTTGTTTTCAACTGTTTTATGATTTCCTTGCATTGCTTTGTGGTTCTTTCCTTTGGAAGGACTCAGGCTTGAGCAAAAGGGAGTATTTAGATTATGGATGGTTTTATGAGATGATAATTCTTCCGAGTTTTCCATTATATCAAAGGAAAACGTCGTCGAATTATTCTTATTATTCGAGACATTTTCCTTTCTTAAACATTCATTATTAATCATGATTTTGCCAATATTTCGGTCAGAACTTTCAGCATCTTGAGATTCATAGACTTTAAAAGGGTGGATAGGCACTTCTGAGATTTGATCCACGAAGGAATTAACTGAAGGGGTGGCTGAATTCAGATGCTTGCTTTTGAAGTTTTTCAAAAAATTGGAATTTTGAGAAAGATTTTGTTTGAGGAAATAAGCTGTGGTTTGTTGTGAAGTTTCAGTCAAAGGTTGACACTTGATTTTTGAATAAGATGGTGTTAGGGTTTGAAGCCCAAACTTGCTTTCAGAGAAAATGCTTTTTTTGTTGAGGGACATTATGAAAATAATTTTTGAATTTTTTTGAAATAATTCGTTTAATTTCCAAAACCAGAATTTTTTACATAAAATCTGAAAGACAGATTTTAGATATGTTTTTCAAGAAAATTATCAAATTAAGGAATTATAAAAGAAGGGTGCTTGCTTTAACTAATGCAAAAAAATAAAATAAAATGTTGGTTTTAATAAGATTTGGTTATTTTTCAATTGAAAAATCCATGTTTTTTGGAAAGAAAGAATTAATTTTAAAAATTTCAAAGAGGAATTATTTTGAACACAATTCGATTTCAAAAAAAATTGATAAGAGAGAAAAAAGTAGGAAAAGAGAAAAAAGGATTGACAAATTTGTAAAGAAATATATTTGGATTTTTGGATAGTTTTTGGAATATAGCCTCAAAATTTATCAGAAATTATTGATTAGAAAAAACATAGAAAAATAAGACCTCATCAGAATTGGTTAGTTTTCAAAATGTCATAGGGTGTTAACTAAATGAATTTGAAAAAATTTAAAAAAATTGAAAGGGGTGCCCTTTATATTACTTTGAGGTCTTCATAATTTTATAATATATTTCAAACATTTCATCTTCAAACAATACACCACAAAAACAATCATGCAAATTTTCGTCAAGACTTTGACTGGAAAGACCATCACTTTGGACGTTGAACCAAGCGACTCCATTGAAAACGTTAAAGCCAAGATCCAAGACAAGGAAGGTATTCCTCCGGATCAGCAAAGACTTATCTTCGCCGGAAAGCAATTAGAAGACGGAAGAACCTTGAGCGACTACAACATCCAAAAGGAATCAACGCTTCATTTAGTGCTCAGACTTAGAGGTGGTATGCAAATCTTCGTCAAGACTTTGACAGGAAAGACCATCACTTTGGACGTTGAGCCAAGCGATTCCATTGAAAACGTTAAAGCCAAGATCCAAGACAAGGAAGGTATCCCTCCAGATCAACAAAGACTTATCTTCGCCGGAAAGCAATTGGAAGATGGTAGAACTTTGAGCGACTACAACATCCAAAAGGAATCAACCCTTCATTTGGTGCTCAGATTAAGAGGAGGAATGCAAATATTTGTCAAGACTTTGACAGGAAAGACCATCACTCTAGACGTTGAGCCAAGCGACTCCATTGAAAACGTTAAAGCTAAGATCCAAGACAAGGAAGGTATCCCTCCGGATCAACAAAGACTTATCTTCGCCGGAAAGCAATTGGAAGATGGTAGAACCTTGAGCGACTACAATATCCAAAAGGAATCAACCCTTCATTTGGTGCTGAGATTAAGAGGAGGAATGCAAATATTCGTCAAGACTTTGACAGGAAAAACCATCACTTTGGATGTGGAGCCAAGCGACTCAATTGAGAATGTAAAGGCCAAGATCCAAGACAAGGAAGGTATCCCTCCGGATCAACAAAGACTTATCTTCGCTGGAAAGCAATTGGAAGATGGTAGAACCTTGAGCGACTACAATATCCAAAAGGAATCAACCCTTCATTTGGTACTCAGATTAAGAGGAGGAATGCAAATATTCGTCAAGACTTTGACAGGAAAAACCATCACTTTGGATGTGGAGCCAAGCGACTCAATTGAGAATGTAAAGGCCAAGATCCAAGACAAAGAAGGTATCCCTCCAGATCAGCAAAGACTCATCTTCGCCGGAAAGCAATTAGAAGACGGAAGAACCTTGAGCGACTACAATATCCAAAAAGAATCAACGCTTCATTTAGTGCTCAGATTAAGAGGAGGAATTTAAACATAATATTTGATGGAGATAACTATAAAAATATTTTGTAGTTAAAAATAATTTCTAAAAAACAAATTCAAATAATTTATTTTTTTTGGGGGTATTGGGAAAATCTTCCTGAACTACTCTTAGAACTTCTAATAATATCTGCTTCGAGAAATATGTATGCACTCTCTCCCTCTGATAATCTTTCCTTGATGATCGATTCTAAAGAAAACCATTTCACATGTATTTCATTTTCTTTCAAATTTAGCTCATAAAAATTTCGCAGCTAATTTCTTATATGGATTTTTCTAAAAAACTCGAAAAAGTGGCATTATTTGATTACTTCATATTTTATTTTTTATTTTATTATTCTGCTTTAGTTCAAGCATAAGAAATGAATTCTTTTCTTAATTTTTATGAAACTATAGTCTTTTTTCAGCATAGATATTTTATCTTGCACCTTAATATAATGTTGTAATATTTTAATTAAGCTGATTCAAGTGTTTATCAGAATCCAAATCTCCTTTTCCTTCATCCACCACATTCTTTTTCTCCTCAATGGCCTGTTCAACGTCCTTCCATTTTGAGGATTCCTTTATAAATTTCACCATTAAAATTAAATTCTAATAAAATTATTTCTTTACCACGAAATGTGGAACCATTAATTCCTGATTAAAAGAAGCATCCGCAGTGTCAGCTTTCGTGGATGAATAAGTAAAGGCCAATTTAATCAATCGAACTCCTTCTTTATTTTTAACGCAGCAACATAACAATAAGAAGATTACTGTAAATCCAGGAATCAAAGTTGCCAGCAAAATAATCATAGTTTTTGAATCTTCTCCTTCAACAATAACAGCAGGTGTTGTACCATTTATTGTGTTATTCGATGTACCATTTTTATTGGTGTGGTTGCTATTATTGGTATTATTATTATTGGTATTATTAGTGGTGTTATTTTGGGTGGTGGAAGCTACAGTGATATTTGTGACTGCTAATTCAGATTGCATATCTAGAATTTTAATGCCAGAAATATTCAAACTTCCATTATAGACTGCTTGATACAATATAGCACTGTAAGTATTTAATTGTTCAACCATTTGATTGAATTGTGCAATTTGTGAAGCGTTTGAAATATTGGTATAATTGCTGGTTAAACTGTCTTGGGCGGAAGTGCTTGGAGTTAAGTTTTGATTTTGTACGATTGCGAAACCCACTACAACAGAACCAGTATTTATCGAAGCGATTCTAATTGTCGACATATCCAAACCTAAAAATGCACTAATTTTGTCAATGAAACTAGCTACTCCATTATTAGAATAGAAATCAGCGACTGTGGTTTGCAAATGCATCGTTATTCTGATTCCATCAATAGTTCTCACCTTCAAAACGCAGGTCGGAAGATTATTTAAGATAAACCAAATGGTGTCATTAGCAGAGTCATAAATATTTGCACCACAATTGTCAGGATTTGTCGCCATGTCTGTCAAATTCACATTTTGATCAGGTCTAAATGGATTTATGAATGTCGAATTGTTCATATTCCACACTTCAATTACGTTTGGGCGTTCATATCTCATATTAACAACAGTCCACCAGAAATCCCCATAATTCTCCAATTTAAACTTCATCTGTTCAGGCACAGTCGTTTGGTACAACAATTCCGTGCTTTCATTCCTTTGAACAATCGCATTAAATCTTGATAATCTCATATTCAGGGGATCAGGTCCAAGCCATTGCCATTCTCTCCATTCATTCAAAATGAAGAGCCTATCTGGAGTTGATACATTGACGGGAGATATAAGTCTTAATCTCTGATCAGGACCATCATTTTGGAACTCCATCATTCCAAAATTAATTCCCGAACACAATCTAGCATCCCAAAGAATGTTATCTTGACAATATGAGACTTCCATACTATCATCAAGAGGAACAACCTGACCAATGAAACCCAAAAAACTACCATCTTGATCAGTCAAAATCCAGTTTTTATTTCCTGAACAATTGAAATCCCCACAACCTCCTCTCCAGAAAAGAAATTGTTGAGGAGGCTCCTCCAAAACGATAAATGAGTTTAAGTCGCTGTTTATGGCTCTTGTGTTTTTCAGATAAACCCTTGATGATTGATCTGGAACTGCAGGTTGTTGGAAAATATAGTTGTTAGCACATTGATTAAAGTTTTGGTTTGCATCTTGGCTATAGTCAATTTTGTAATTTACAAACTGGACATTTGTCATAATTAATTTTGAATCAAAAGCAGAGTCAATACATTGGCCAGTAATATCTTCAGGGGTTGTTTTATCAATTGGAATACTTTTTCCTTCGATTTGCACTATTGGAATAATAAGGGCTCGCATATTCTGGCAGGCTTGATTGTAAGAATAACAGGAGGAACACATGGGACGAGCCATTGCCATGAAGATAATGTTGGTGAACCAGAGATTCATGTCATCGGAATCATCTGCCGTCCATAATTTAGCATTGTAGCCGTTTTCCGCCAAAATCATTCTTTGGATGCTTAAACCCTTACCATTGAAGTTGGATAAAACTCCCACAAGGCATTTTGAAGCTGAAAAGTCGGTTAGTTCAAAACAATAGCTGTTATTTCGGTAAATTATTAGTCCTGAATGAGCCACAGATTGAACCGCATTATCTTTATTTATTAAAAAAAATTATACAATTCAAAAATAATTTTTCATTACTGATAAATCCAATCTGTGTTTCACCGCATTGCATTCCAGGAATTACATAGCCATTACCACCACCTCCTTGAACGAGATTGTTGCTAACCAAAAAACTAGAATTTGCATTCGCAGGAATCTGATCAATATACATATCAATTCCTGCCACCATATCATATAATCCAGAGCCGTCAGTTAAAGATCTCATTCTTGGAGCTATCATAAGATTTGAATCGATCGTGAAATAGTTCGAGGAAAGTGCTCTGGTCAAAAACTTCTCACAATTAAAGAAGACATTATTTTCAATTGAGAAATTTTTGCTTGACAAGGCATAAATACCCCAACCTTGACCATTATAAATAGAGGAGTTGCGAATGAAACTCATTGGACCGTCGCCGCGAACAGATTTGATATTTAAGGAAGCTACTTCAGTATCAGGTTGACCACCATTAGAAATTTCAACGGCTTGTAATTCAGTATATCCTCGTCTTGTAATATTGTTGTTATCTTGGAATTGATAGACAAGTATATTAACTCCCCAATCGTTTGCTGGATTAGTCTTTTATAAAAAATAAATAATCTTAGATAAAAATGTATAATTTTACCGTAATTTTTATGTTTCTGCTCAAAAGTCCAACACCGGCTCTCATATCCAGCACTGTTCCGAAATCTGCAACCAAATTATATGAATTATTTCCATAATGGAAGTTTTGCAAAGGACTGTCCAACATTAGAGTATTTCCTCCTACAGCTGTAATTGTCTTAGTCTCAAAAGCATTAGGATCACCTTCAGTAGGGGCTATCACAATATTATCACCTATATTCCAATCAACATTATCAGCAAGATAGATAGTTGTATCGCCAACATTAGCCGAAACAGACAATTTGGTCCATGTCTTGGCAGGTTGACTCCCATATAACCGCAAAGACCCAGTGACAGCTAGAATATTGCTGGAACTATCAATGTTAGCATCAATGATTAGTTGTTGTGAGGTCCTCGTTCCAGTCATGTTTATCAAAATTGGTTGTAGGAAAGGTGCGGTTGCATTACCGGCAGTTATATTTCCTAATCTCGCCCAAATAATCGAAGATGTTAAAACAGATGCGTTTCGTGTTGGATCAAACATCAATTCTCCATCAACAATCAAAGTCTCCAAATTTGGAGTGTCAATATCTAAATTAACTATCCATTCTGGAGGTATATTAACTACATCACCATCCTTGGGCAATACTCCATTTGGCCATTGTGAAGCATTTGACCATTGTCTAATAAAATTCTCCACAGTTACATTAGAAACATTAATCGTCGGACAATAAAGTTGGCATACTAGAGCATTGCTATCCAATGTCCCATTTTCCTTCCCATTTATTCCTAAATATAACAACTGACTCACGTTTCTTAACACATAATCCCCGAATATATAATCGTCAGCAACAGGATCTAGAGCAAAACCATTGGGAGTGTCATTGTATCTAGTCACATTCAACACAGTACCATCCCAATTAATTATATTTATCAAATAATTTTCTCTGTAATCAGTATAGTTAAATCTAAACAAAACACCTTTATCTTCTGGTTTCCATACTTCCGTCGGGTAAAAATTCATATGATCCCAATCTAGGTTCCCATCTTGCCAATGAATATTATAAATATAACCAGTGACAAATGGCATATCCCAACTATATGTAGTATCGATCTTGATTTTCATCATAACCATATCTGTGAAATTAGAAGAATTGGCAAGACTTAGGTTGTAATCAACATCAGGTATTCTCAGAACTCTGATATCAAGTCCTCGATACATTTCATTTGGAATGGGGTTTCTGAACATCACTGATCTTATTTGAACGGAGCTGTTGCAGAATATGGATTGATCATACATTGTGCTGTTTAATAGAGTGCATTCTGCAATGGAATCTAAATGAGGGTACCAATGTGTAATCATCCCTTTTTGGCCAATTTCAGTAAAGGTACCATCCAAATCGTCAAAGATTTCTCTTTTAAGAATTTGCCATATGATTTTTTGTTCTACGTTATTGAAGCTTAAGTTAGAGAATTTGGTGGTTTTCCCTCCTGTTATCATGAGATGCGGGTCGTAACATGTCGAGCAGCTCATAAAAGCTGACATATTATATATTAGCAGGAAGTTGTAGAATGTCACATTGTTGATCAATAGGAAATCAGTTCTTGGTGTTATGATACCAATTGAAGTATTATATCTTGAAATGTCCGGGTCACTGTTATTTTGACTTATACCAATAACAACTGCTCCATTGATATAAGCCTGATCTTCTGTCGTGAAGTTAGTTTGCTCGATTTCCATGCCACTCAATCTACTTTCGCAAATTACAAAGTTGTTAAATTCAACAGACCCGATTTTTTCAACAAAGAGCCCATGCTCAAAATTTTTATAAGAGATGAAATTGGAAAAGACCGCATGGATTGGAGGGTTGTTTTGATACCAAACATCTGTTTCGAAATTCGAAGGGTCATCATCTGGAATACATTGAAATGTTCGAGGTACATATTCAGTAATTCTTAAGCCTTGATTATAGGAATGAGCCAAATTATCAGTGAATTCCCCAAGTGCGATACCATCAGGACAAATATCAGGATTGGAACTTGGCCCAGTGACTGTGTTTTCTAAGTTATACCAAAAACCGAACCAATCTCCACCTGCTGCTCTATTTCTCCTGACTATATTATTAGGGTTTGAGATCCAAAATGTTGACGCGGTGACATCTGTATTAATGAGTGTCCAAATTTGAACGGTGCTAATACCTAAATTATCTTCTATCAAATTATTGGTTTCAATACCATCTTCAATAAAGTAAGAATGACCGTATATCCTATAACCAACATTTTTTTGAACCGTTAAGAAATGAGTATCATGTATAGCGACTATTCTAGCATTACTTTGATGTACTGAATTTCCAATGCAATAAGAATCAGAAGCATCATCAATCATATGGAAATGCATTGGATATCTACCAATTATGAACCCTTGGCCAACCTGGGTGAATTCAACATAGGAGAAACGACCAATAGATCCTGGCAAATGCAACATAATATGAGCTCCGTAACTGTCGCCAGGGTTAACATCATCCATGCTTCCTTGGAAAAGAATATTACGGCTAAGTAAGGCAACTTCTGCTTGCATTGGGACCGCGAAATTACCATAAGTTTCGATTTCACCATAATGACGGTTAACTAAAGGAGAATCCAAGGTTAAAGTTTTATTATCACTGCTAATGGCAACAATAGTAAAGCATTCTGAGTTGTTATGGTTGAAATCTGTAGAAGCTATTGCAATTACATCATTGGCCACCCAGTCAACGGCATCACTAACTGTTATCTTTTGAAATAAAATTAATAATTTTGAAGAAGAAAAAAATATAAAATACTGTTAAATCTCCAATCTCTGCAGTCTTTGAAAGAACAGTCCAAGTAATTTCCCGAGGTTTACCATGCATATCAAGAACTGCTTGATGGAAAGCCCACACTTTGTTGCCGTAATCTGGCAATTGTGGTGGATATAATTCGTTTCCATGCATCGTGATCACCAAATTACTAAGGAAAGGATTTTCAAAAGTACCAATCTGGACTTGCCCTTGCATACAGACCAAGTAATAAGCATCGAAAGTCATATCAATGTCCTCAAAAATCAAGGTTCCTTCAATAATCACTGAATACAAAATAGCAGTTGATTGGTCAAGAAGGACATTTTGTCCTGCTGGAATATAAACACTATCTCCACTAAAAATAAAATTATATGTAAATATTTATTGTATTATTAATATAAACTCTCTAGGTGGACTTTCTCCTCCCCAAGTGGCAGAATCCGACCATCGATCAATATAAACAAAAGGATCAGTGCTTACAATAGCATTATTACCACCCACTGTCACTTGAGACGAGGATGGCACAAACGTCGGTCTTTTAATAAAATGAATAAATTATGATAAAAGTTAAAAAAAACCTTAGTCCTGTAGTACAAGTTAATGAGGTATCAATAACAGCACTAACAACACAAGCAATTCCATCCATGGTCACTGAAATTTGGCTAAGAACTGTTCCAAATCCACTGCCTGTGATAGTAACAACCGTCCCACCAGAAGTCGGTCCAAGAGCTGGACTTATGCTTTGTACAACTGGAGTCAAATCTTGTCTATATTCAACCGTTGAATTCAACCAGACTTGGTTTCCATTCATCTGGACATTTGCATTGCACATTGTGGAAGCTAAAGTTGAAGTTCCTGTATAAATCAAACTGCCATAAAATTGAACTTCTGCAATGTTACATCTGCTGATGTTTTGTGTAGCATTTGGAGTTAATTTAATATATCTATAAGAAGGTAAGCTACTATTTGCAGACCATGAATTCCAGCCAGTCTTCATATTTTGATCCATTTGGAAGAGATCAACATAAGTATTATTGTCGTTAGAAGCTTGGAACTTGAGTCCTTGGAAACTTATCAGTGATCTTGTTAGAGTTGGGTAATATTCGATGGTTGAGATATTCAAGTTGAAATTATAGCCGAAATCAAAGATGACATAGCAATTCGTATTGGCTGAATCATAAAAGGTATTGAGTTTATTGTCGTTGATATAGACTTGACTGTTGGAATTATCGCTGAAGATCGCATAATTTGTCTGTTGAACACTTGATTCACTTGTTAAATTATAGGTGTTCAGGACATTAGTTGTAAGAAGTGGAGGCAATTGACAGCTGACAGAACTGCTAATTGAAGATAATATCGGGCATACAGATCCACAAACAGTGATATTAAAAATATTTGATAATGTCCAATTATTTGGAAGTCCTGTTCCTGAGATCACCAAAGTTTGACCTCCAAAAATGGAAGATTTGATTGAGGTTACGGCTAATTCAGAAGGAACCACGTTGATCGTTTTATATTGATTGGCTGCTATGAATGCGAATCCACTTTCAGAATAAAGAATTCTTAGAACATAAAGCCCCATTGGAATATTACTAAAAGCAATATTGATATTTGTGGAATTAAATGAGTTCACAGTTCCAGCATATGAGTTTAACAAAATTTTATTCGTACTATCTAATAAATCCAAAGTTGCGACGATTGTGTTGTTGGTATTATTTAAAAGAGACCCTGTTCCGGTTAGAATAAAAGAACTTGGCAAACCAGCAGTGCAATTATGAGCACTAAGAGTAATGGATGCTGATGTAATTGTTTTGAAAGAACAATTGGAGCAAGTGTATTCCATTGCGCTATTCCTATAGACAGATAATTGATATGTGGCAATATTAGAAACTTGTCCAGTAGCGAAAGTTATTGATGTTGATGTTAGGCCATAAACCACACCAAATGAATTAGATGTGGACAAATAGATCGATTCATTATAGAATCCATTCCCAATAATTGTCATCATTAATCCTCCTTTTGATCCTGATCTGGTATTATTAAGATTAGTATTATTCAAGGTAACTCCATAAACCTCAATTGGGGTGGTTATGGTCATGGCAAGTTGAGCCCATCCCTTATCGTCTACCATGACTGTAAAGAGATAAACAGCTTCCCTGAGAGCAGGCATAGTGAATGTTATTTCCGAATCATTGGCAGTATTTACTTGAACAGTAGTATTAAGCAAAAAGGTTTCCCCTTGGCTGGTTGTGCCATTATAAAAGTTTATCCAAACTGAATTTGTTCCACCAATTTGAGGCTCTAATAGGGTTCCAGTTAATGTCACAGAATCTCCTGCTTGAGCTGTTAATGAGGTTGAGTTGATTTCAGGACTAATTGAAGGGTCAAAGGTAAAATAACACCCTCCTGAAATTTTGCAAACTGCAAGATCCTGAACTCTTTGATAAACGTATATGGTTTGAGGACTTCCTAAAGCTCCCGCAGGTGCCACTATGGTCTGACAGATAATAGTAGTGAAATTACTTGATATAATGTTGCATAGATTGTTAATGACATCACCGATAAATACTTGATTTTGGTTATTTATGGGACTGAAATTGTTTCCTGTGATAGTTATAATGGTGCCACCATAGATGCTTCCTGAAGAAAGACTGATTCCTGTGATTGATAAAGTATAACTGAAAAGACTTGAATTAGTGATGGTTTCTTTGGAATAACCTGTTCCTTGAATTTGGACTGTCAAATAATATTGTCCGATTTTGCCTCCTCCTAAAACAGCAAAGATGACAGTATTGGATATGTTCAGAATGGACAATTGGTAGAAAATTGAGCTATTTGTGGAGTTGACAAGACAAACCTGGACTTTGGTGGCATCCGTTCCAAAATTAGTCCCACTAATTTGAATGTTCGTTTTTTGTGAGGGACTTGATGAAGCAGGGGTTAAAGAAGAAATTGACGGGGTCAATGTGTCATTATAGGAATAGGTTGTTGCATTAATAGTTATATCGTTGAATGTGATGTTTAAGTCACAAGGACTTGTCGCCGATGCAGCTAATGGAGGAGTTATGATAATTAAATAAGTATTGTCTGTGTTTAAAATTTGGGCTTGAGTTCCACATATCGTAACTGAAGCTGTGTATATATTGCTCATAGATAAAGGAAATCCTGACCCTGTGATATTCAAAACCTGACCTCCCATTGAACTTCCACCCTATATATTATTTATTATAAATTTCATTATTATAAATAAAAGAAACATTTGTTTCATTTATGGAGGTGAAAATCAAAGGCACTGTGACATTGGAGATCGTTGAGTTATAGGTGGAAAAACCAATTCCAAGGAAATGAACAGAAGGAAGATTGGATCCCGCTTGTATCATCAAAGAATTGTCTGGATTTGTGTTGATTAGACAAGTTATAGTTGGAAGTGTGACTGTGTTCACAAGACAACTTGATCCAGCAAAATTGATTGTAGTTGATGTTGCATTTATTGTCATGTTTTGATAGTTGGAGATTGTGAGTGAAAGACCTGTAGAAGTCAAGGAAAAACTTTCCAGTTCGGGGGTCAACAAGTCATTTATAGTATAAGAACAATTAGCAGCTATGCATTTACCCATAATTCCATATGCACTGACAATTATTTGAGGCACATCACCTAATTATTTAATTTAATTAATAAAAAATTTAAAAATTATGTAAAAATTATGTAAGAATAAAGTAATAACGATATAAAAATTATTTAAAGCAACTTAAGAATAATATAAAAATAAAAATTATATAATTAATTACTGAATGTGAACAAAAATTCATTTGGAATAGGATCATAAAACAAATTGTTGCTCGAAGGCAACATCTCATAGATATCGACAATGGGTGTGTCTTGTCCTCCTTCCAACCCATTAAAACTAACATTCAAAATAGGTGTGTCGTTCAACCCTGCGAACTTAATGATGTAAAAATGATTCTCAATGTTGCTGCCTGTTATTTCAGTGTAAAAGTCCCTGGTGAGCCCAGTGATGAAACTAAAATAAGAATCAATATCAGTCGAATTTCCTGGAATATTAAAGAGTGTTCCATTGAAATCTAATGTGACATTTCCACTGATTATTGGGCTTGGAGCGACAATTTGTTGCAGAGAAATACTAACACTGAAATCATCAGTATTCATTAGTTTTACTTTTGGTTGAATTTGGACTCCTCCATTGAGTTGATCTCTATAGGAGTTGAAGGTGATGTTGTAGAGGTAACCTGTGGTTTGGTTAAGTTGATTGGGATCAGTGATTATGTTTCCTTGGGTATTAATAGGGAAGCGAACGATTGCAGGCCATGTCCAACCTATATCAGAGGAAACACGAGTAGTTAGATCGCTCGCAGAAACATTGTAATCCATTGGATTGGTCTCTTCATAGGACAAAACTTGCCTTTTGTGGTAATTAAAAATTAATCAATTTCAAATTTATAAATACCCTGTTGATGGATCTAGCGCTGTAAGAGCAATCTTAAATTGATTTAAAGCTTTATAATTGTTGATTATCAAAGCCTGGACTTCTCTAATAGGATTGTAAGTAATGTTGATGACTTGGATAGAAAACATTTCTAAAGGGGTCGATTGGTTGTATGGCACTTCCACGCCTGCCCACATATGACTATCTCCTCCTCCTTGATTCCTAAAGGCATTTAAGAGGTAATATTGGTTTTGTTGTAAAGGAATATAAGCAGATCTCATAGAATCATTGGCAGTGAATTGTTCATAGTCACTATAACTATAAAAATAAGCGATCTTTATCAAATTGGCAGGGTCTTGAGAATTGGGAATATTCGAAAGCCAAAGCTCGGAATTATCATCCGATGCTATATAGAACTTATAATTTCCTGTATAAGGGGCCTTGAAGAATCCGTTCCAAGCTTCAACCACATTGCTTTCACCACTATACAAAATAAATTGGATGATTCAAAGTTCAAATTAAGAAAAAAACCTTCCATCTTGAGGAGTCCAATCTAAAGAATTTCTGATCATATACGAAACCAAAGGAAACGTAACATTATTGTCCCAAAACATTTGAGCAAATATTCCATTAGATATCGAAAAAGCTGAACCTGTAATTGAATAGAGCCATTTTTCGATCCCACTGCCTTTCAAATAAAGGTTTTGATTAAGAGCAGTGGTCTCCACCTTGCATTGGATGTTGTAAATATTTGAACTAAGGACTGTACAAGGGTAATCACCAGCAATTATATTCAATGCTGTCTGATTTCCAGAAAAACCAAATCCTTTGATATTTAAAATCTGACCCTCTGGGGAACCAATATTGTTGCTGACTTGAGTAATTAAAGGAATGCATCTAAAATCGTAGAAATTTCCTTGTGTGTCTAAACCTTGGTATGTTGCACTTTTAGAGGCAGAACCTCTTTGTTCTACTTCAAAATCTGAGGAGTATTCGCCTAACAAATTTATTTTTTATCCAAACAAAAATCATAAACACCTGCAACCATTTCAAGAGCAACATTGCATGTCAGGAAATTCCATGAGCCATATGAAACATCATCATCATCAATACCTTGTCTATCGCAAATGAATGGTCCGATTGTTATGCTCTCTATGTCGGTTGTGGAGTAAAATCTATCGATACCATAGAAATAGACAGATTCGGTCGGACCTGCTGATCTCGGTTTTATTTGTGCCATCTCTGTGGTCACCGCTAAAAAATAATTTTTATATCAAGAATTTCAAAATTAAAACATACACCATCGGTAATAAATGTTGCAATCAGTGTGACATGTTGATTGTTTCTGTGCCTGCGTTTGTGAGTTCACCACTACAACAGAAACAGGCATATTTTCTTCTTGTTGCATAGGAACGGCCTCAAATATCAAAAACACGTCATTAACACCTTAATTAGAAAGTCATAAATGGTGGAAAAATAAATAAATACCCAGAATGTTTGCCTGGTAAGGGCCCACGAATACATAATTGTTGCTGGCATCGAGGTCGAAGCCAGTTCCTTTTATGTAAAAGGTAGTATTTCCTGCAACAGATGCGTATTGATCTCCTTGGCCTTCAGTTGGACTATTGGAAATTTGAGTAATGACTACATCTGAAAGGTCGATGGTGGAGTCTTGGGAGTGCACTTGAAAGCAGTTTGAGAAAATAGAAAGAAAATAAAATGGGCACCTATCAAAAAACAAGCAAGGAGGATGAAAATGGATCGAAATAGCTGTTTGCGCATAATCATTTTCAAATTCGGAAGATTTTCTTTTTTTTTGGATTTGATAAATTTGAAAAAAATGCACCTTTTTTAGAAGGAAATTAACATGACGACATCAAGTCAAAGGAAAGAAATTAATTAAAAAAAAACTCATGTAATAGAATTCACAGTAATTTCTGAAATTTTCAAACATTTTTACAAATTTTCGCAAAAAATAACGAATATTTGTCAAAAAGCGAATTTGATGAGGATTTGGAAAGAAGACTCAATGAAATGGATAATGAGGTTTTTATAAGGAAAACAAAACTTTTTGGATATTTAATTATCAAAAAAAGAAAACCTTTATTATTTTATTTATAGAGAAAAATTGAGTATTAATGCCTGTAAAACATAAACATTAATTTAATGTATTTTTTTTTAAATTCT
>Ga0302186_10000897_pt1 | contig 25755 bp, 15 predicted proteins | sample II_Bog_E1_2_FD_198782 | JGI IMG/M metagenome (GOLD analysis project Ga0302186, IMG submission 198782) | Peat permafrost microbial communities from Stordalen Mire near Abisko, Sweden - II_Bog_E1_1 | ecosystem: Environmental > Terrestrial > Soil > Wetlands > Peat | place: Sweden: Abisko...
TTAAAAAAAATATTAAAAATTAAAAAAAAATACTATTAACAATTATCATTTTTTATTAATTTTTTCATTTTATTAATTTTCTAATTTTCTATTTTCTTTATCTGTTCTTTTATGATCCCCAAAAAAATATTTTCTCAGAACATTTAATAATATTAAATATGGTTTTTTTTTAAACTACTAATTTGCTTCATAAATTGAATTGAACTTTATATTATTCTAGTTCAATACATTTTCAGTTCCCACAACCAATTTAATGAATTTCTGGTTCTAAAAAATGGATCAAATAAATTAAAACAAAATAATAAAATAAAGAAATACATCTTGAATTTCGCTATCATTATTTTCAGGTTGTCTTCTATCACTCATCACTTTGCTCTCGATGAATTGCGGCACCCCTGGCAATTCAATTTTTTCCTCAATGAACTCAATATGATTAACAAATTTCTGGAATTTCTCAACTTTTTGTTCCGCCGTTCTTCTTAATCTCTTTATTTTGATCTCTCTTCCTGAGTCTTTATATTTTTTGCACAGCTTGTTCAAAGCCTCAATGAATGTGTAATCCATAAATAAATCATTATCGAAATCAATTTGAACAACCTGTGGATCATCATTAATCTTGAAATATCTAAAGAATTTTCTCTTGGAAGCATAAAATACAGGTCCTTCCACCATGTAAATCTTGATCGTTCTATTTCCTCTCATTCTGATTTCTGATTTCACATCCAAAACACTACTATTTTTATAAACATAAGCCATTCCTGATATTATCATCCCTACAGCAGCTGATACCACTAGATTATATACGACTGTCAGAATGGTCACAATGAGAATTACTGAAAGATCTAAGAGCTCCATTCTAGTGTTATGTAATTTGAATTTTTTTCTGAGATTCATTGGTAATATCTCTGCTATCAGAGCAGTTATGGTGAACCATTTGAATGTTTTAATTACCACTATGAATAACATTCCAACCAAAACTCCCAATGGAATGTAATTCAAAAGCGGATATGCCCCGAACATTATAATCATCACCAGCAAAGCTGCCACAAAAGAGGAAACACGACCCTTTCCTCCATTTACCATATTAATCGTTGAAATTCCAAGCATGGCTCCACCCATGCTTACCCCTAAAAAACCTGTGAAAATATTGCCAACTCCTAATAAAATATATAAATATCAATTTATTAGAAGAAAAAAAAATCAAAAAGTTACCTAGAGCAATGTATTGACGATCCAAATTTCCCTCGTTATTTGTATATTCATTCACGACTTCTTGAGTCATAGTTGTTTCCAAAATCACCATAAAGGCCAACATAAGAGCATCGATCATGATTCTTCCTCCAGATTCACTATTGAATTCATTCATATCATAGATGGGGTTGATAAAAAATGGACGGGGATAGGCGTTAGCACTTGAAAAAGGGGCAATGTCTCTCAAAGTCAAAGTATGATAACCGCAATTTCTCACTATGAGGAACTCTATCAAGATAATTAACACCATGCATACCAAGGAAGATGGTATGAATTTCACCCATTTCCATTTGAGCTTGGAAAATCGATCAAAAATGATCATGGTCACTAAAGTAGCAGGTTTAGGCAAATGAATTAAAAAATAGAAATTACCAACAATATAAATAATTTCTATCAGCATGGTGACCCCTGTCAAAGGCTGTTTTTTTTCATCTAAAAATCCATACGATTGTCCCTTTGCTTTAAATAAATATTTCATTAAAATTATAAAACAAATAAAAAGAAAATGGTTTTTCTATGTATTTAGACAAAAATATAAATAAAATAAAAGCTACCTATGATTATAGCCAGTCCATTGCAAAATCCAACCTTCACTGTTGCAGGAACCATCACCTGAAACTTTCCCAACTTCAGAGCTCCAAAGCAAGCCACGAAGAGCCCAGCGATCATAGTGGAGATAAAAAACTCCTCCGACCCTCTAGGAGCCCCATTTTTTCCTTTAGTTGCCATGATGAAACTAGAAGCTAAAGAAGCCAGCCCTCCAGACAAACCATTTATCATCCCAGGTCTACCTCCGAATATTGCACATGTTAATCCAACAATCCATGCTGAATGAGTTCCCAAAGAAGGATCCATATGACCAATAAAAGCATAGGCACATTCTTGAGGCACCAACACAAAACCAACTATGATACCCACTAAAATTTCATTTTTATAATAAGCTATAAGATCGGCTTTGTTTATGACAGGCTTTGTTTTCTCAATTGGGAAATCTAGTTCGAGGGCAGGCTCTTGAATAGAAACGCATTCAGAGGGTGCAATACTGAAATTTTTGTTTCTCGAGATGACCGGACTTATGTTAGGACTAGATTCTAGGACTCGTTCGGAGTCAAAAATCTTGCCTTGATTTTCTTGAAGCATTTGAGATAATAAAAAAAAAATAATTTAATAACCCATATAAAAAGATCACTTGAATTAACAGAGAGTTTTTCTTTAGTTTTTTTACTGTTAACAAACAAACCTTTTTAAAACATAAAAAAACTGTCCAATTAATGCGAATTTAATTGATTTCGCATTTATTTCTTCTAGATGGTAAAACGACATTAAATTCAAATTTTCAAAGACTTTGAATAAACTGTCTTTAAATATTTCTTTCCAGAAAATTAGAAAATGAAATCAAAAAATAAAATTTTCTTAAATGAAGCGCGATTTCTTATTTTCCTTTATTTTATTAATTCTTCAAGTTCATTCCTTGAAATACCCTTCCAATTTCCTTCAAATTTCTGCTGATTCTGATTTAGCTGATTCCGATTTCGATCTAAAAAGTCCTATTTCATTATTTTTTATTTCTCACTAAAGCCTTTAGAAAAGGATCTAGATGAAGATCCACATTCTGAGACCTACGATCGAGTGAAATCAAAGGTTCTAGGTGAAGACTCTTTCTCTCATTTCAAATCCAAAGTTCATGACCCTTTAGATGACCTAAAAGATTTCAAATTAAAAGACTTTGACCTAAAAAACCTACGTCGATCCCCAAAATCCAACAATTATGATGATTTGGATGATAATTTAAATAAAAAACTTGATGCTCTTGATAAGGAATCTGAAGGCTTCTACACATCCATGGTTCCAAAATCAAAGGATTCTGAAGATTTAGATATAGATGATGATGCACCTAAAAAACCCTTGAAAGCTGAAGATCTTTTGGCAGCAGCAGAATCGAAGATTGGAGCTTCTCATAAACTTGATTTAGATAGTAAACGAAGACCTAAACATCGGTTCTCTGAATTGGATGAGGAATTGCCGAAACCCAAGAAATTCAGTGATGAAAACCTCGATGATTTGCCAGATGAGGAAGATGAAAAACTGAAACCTAAGGAAGAACATCATTCGCAGGCATATATGAAACATCTTGAACAACTGAAAAAGCAAAAGAATGCAGATGCAGCCACCCCGCCTTCTCAAAAAGACCCAATTTTAGGGAATTTCGTTAAGAATTTGCAAACTATAGCTTCTGGAGAAAATATTACTTTATGTACAATTTTATAATTAAACATTGGTAAATGTGTTTTTTTAGCAGAAGGACCTTCTTCACATTTACCTTCCTTAACACCTTATAACTCAATAAGAGACACACTTTCTCCAAATTATGTTGATGCAGATAAATCGTTGATTAAAAACCTGTTGAATAAGAATGTTTTCAATAATTTGCCTGGAGAAGTCAGGAATCTAGTGAAACTATTCCAAAAACAATATAAAATCAATGATACCCTGATTGAAATCGATCCCAGTAAATAGATTAATTTTTTTCTTTGTAAAATGGCTAATTTTTAAGTTTAAAAAGCCAAATATTTTGATTCAAACAACGTGACATTGACCCCTTCTTCTCAACCTTTTGTTGATCCTCTTGGGAAAATCGGAAGAAGAGGGTTTCTTACCTTGGTTAACACTACTAGTCTAAGCTCAGAATCAGTTTGGACGATTTTGAATGGCAAGGTGCTTTGCATTTATAATTCAGAAGTAGATTTTTTTTTAAAAGCAACATCTTCACAAATTTCTTCTAAATAAATTAAAGGATTATGTTAGCATTTATAGACTCTATAGAAATTCCGCATTGAAATTTCATGATATGATTGGAATACCTTGCTTTGTCGTTTTTATGGAAAATGAAAATCAGAAGGAAATGCTTTGCAGTTCTTCAATTCTTGAGAAGGAAATTTGGCTTCAAGTAAGATTTTTCTCAAAGATTAAATTAATGCTTTTTTTATTATGTCAAAGGCTTTCCTTGCAGCAAATCCAAAAAGTTATTCATTTAATTAAATTAAGATGTTTCTTTTAAGAAAATAATAAAAAAAATATAAAAAACAAATATCCTTTAAAAAAAAAGAAGATGCAGATAGGTAAAAAAATATGAAAATTTTAAGAATTTGGTAAGAAATTTTTGTTTGAAATAGAATTAATGACTTTTATTAAACAAAGCTACTGTAATTTAAGTTTTTCAATGGTGTTCGGTCTGCGCAACAGAAGTAGGACCGATAGTAATTAATTCTCTCTTCTTTTCTTGTTCATCTAAATTATGGAATCTTTGGTTCTAAAATATCGTTACTTAGAATCAATAAACTAAATAAAAAAAAAAGAGAAACATTAGTAATTTGACTATCATCATCTTTTCTCTCATTTTCCTTGATTTCATTAACCACTTTATTATGAGCCTCAATGAATTGCGGAACTCCAGGCAATTCGATTTTTTCTTCAATGAATTCAATGTTATTGACAAATTTCTGGAATTTCTCAACAGTTTGTTGAGCCGTTCTTCTTAATTTCTTGATTTTGATTTCTCTTCCTGAGTCTTTATATTTCTTACATAGTTTATTCAAAGCCTCAATAAATGTATAATCCATATATAAATCATTATCGAAATCAATTTGCACATATTGTGGGTCATCTTTAATTTGGAAATATTTAAAGAACCTCTTCTTAGAGCCATAGAAAACTGGTCCTTCTACTATATAAACCTTGATTAGTTTATGTCCTTTTTCTCTAATTTCTGACTTCACTTCTAAGGAATTGCTATTTTTATAGGCATAGCTCAAAGCGGCAATCACTATCCCTATAGCAGATGCAATCACGAGATTATAAACGACAGTGATCACAGTTACAATGATTATTATTGAAAGATCAACGAGTTCTATTCGACTATTTTGGATTTTTAATTTTTCCCGGAGTTTTGTCGGCAATAACTCAGCTACAATCGCAGATATAGTAAACCATTTGAATAAACGAATTGCCACCACAAATAACATTCCAACCAAAACTCCCAATGGAATGTAATTCAAAAGCGGATATGCTCCGAACATTACAATCATCACGAGTAAAGCTGCCACAAAAGATGAAACACGACCCTTTCCTCCATTTACCATACTAATCGTCGAAATTCCAAGCATAGCTCCAGCCATACTTGCTCCCAAAAAACCTGAGAAAATATTCGAAACACCTATAAAAAATCAAATTTTATTAAAAAATTTAGAATATATTGTAAAATTCATTACCATTTGCAAGAAATTGCCTATCCAAATTTCCCTCATTATTAGTATATTCATTCACAACTTCCTGAGTCATAGTTGTCTCCAAAATTGTCATAAATGCCAACATAATAGCATCAACAATGATTCTTGAGCCAGACCCACTATCGAATTCATTCATATCATAGGCAGAGTTTAGAAAAAATGGACGGGGATAGGCGTTGGCACTTGAAAAAGGGGCAATGTCTCTCAAAGTCATAGTATGATAGCCACAATTTCTCACTATGACGAACTCTATCATGATAATTAGCACCATGCATACCAAAGAAGATGGTATAAATTTCACCCATTTCCATTTGAGCTTGGAAAATCGATCAAAAATGATCATGGTGACTGAAGTAGTAATTTTAGTTTGATAGAAAGAAAAATTGGGACTTACCAACAATATAAATAATTTGAATCAGCATGGTGACCCCTGTCAAAGGCTGTTTTTTTTCATCTAAAAATCCATACGATTGTCCCTTTGCTTTAAATTAAAGAAATTAAAATTAGAAGGAATTAATTTGAAATTTATTAAAAAAATGGTTCTTTCTTGTTTTAACCAAAAGAAATAATATAATGCAAAAAGTAAACTAATAAAAAAAAAAAATACCAACGATTATCGCCAATCCATTGCAAAACCCGACCTTCACTGAGGCAGGAATCAACACTTGATACTTCCCAAATTTAAGCAATCCAATGCAAGCTACCATTAGCCCTGCGATCATTGTGGATATGAAATACTCCTCAATCCCTCTAGGAGCACCAGTTTTTCCTTTGGTTGTCATAATGAAATCTGAGGCTAAAGAAGCTATCCCTCCAGTTAATCCATTTATCATCCCAGGTCTACCCCCAAAGATTGCACATGTAATCCCAACAATCCAAGCTGAATGAGTTCCTAAAGAAGGATCCATATGACCAATAAAAGCATAAGCACATTCTTGAGGCACCAACACAAAACCAACTATGATACCCACTAAAATTTCATTTTTATAATAAGCTATAAGATCAGCTTTGGCTTTCAAATTTTTTTCTTTCTTGTTTGAGAGTTCGATTTCAAGAGGGGGCTCTTGAGATTTCGAGGCGCAATCAGATGGAACTTGGCTTGGATTTTTACTTTTATCGTCAGGAGTCGAGTATAAGGCCAATCTGTCAGTCGTGAAGGGACTTGTATGAGTTTCTGGGATCATTTGTGGGGAATTAAAATCAAAATGAAATATTTAAAGATGTTATGGATATTTTTAAAAACCTCAAGAATATCAGAATTTTTTTTTAGTAAAAAAAAAAAATATTGACAAAAAAAATTAAAAAAAAAACACAAATTATTTATAAAAAACACAAGAATTGTGCTTAATCCTTGTTTTTATCTATAAATATCAACTTCTCGTTCTTTTTTTGAGACAGCACTTCTCATTCATATAAATTATAGCCATTTTAACATTTTTTTATGGGGTTTTTTTTTAATAATATTCAAAAAAGAAAATTTAAATCTCCACATTGCAAAAAACGATATTTCAAAAAAATCAAGATGTTTAATTTCAATCCCTTTAGAAAAGTTTCTTCCTTCGCTCTTTCCAAAGTTCTTTTTTCAAAAACTTTCGAAATAAATTGTTTAATTTCTTAGTTTCTGACTCCTTATTTCAGTTCAATCGATGAAAGTCAAATCAACGTGGGTTTTTGGAAAGGTTCCATATTTTTTTTCCTAAAAGTAACTTTTTTTTTTCACAGGCGAAATCAAATTAACCAACCTTGAGCTTTCCAAGAATTTCTTTTTCCTCAACAACATTGATATCGAGGTTCTTTATAGCATTATCCATGAAGTCAAGATCAAAATTCCTTGGAAGGCTATCAACAGTCAGGTAAAATTCAAATTCAAATTTCTCTCCAATTTTTTATAATATTTATATATGATTTCTCTATATTTTCCCTCAAAAGCCAATTGAGATCACCATCAAAGGACTGAAATTAGTGATAAGCAATGCCTTGCAACGTTCCAAGAAACAAAAGAAAGAAATGAAGGAACAATTGAATAAACTCAAGAAAGAGGCGCTTTCTCAATATGATCAAAATCTAACTAAAACTGAACAAAGTGATACCCCTATCTATCTATCACATTTGATTCAAAACCTGATGCAAAATGCCAAAGTGATAATTGAGGATGTGAACGTGATTTTCGTCTATCAAATCCATGATTTCGAACTCGTGAAATTCGGACTTACGATCAAAAGTTTCACCATTGGGAAATCTAATAATAATAATAAAGGAGAGGAAAACACTGGAAATCTGAGGAAAAATATCACGGTTTTGAAGGTTTCAATGTTTTTCGAATTCTACGATTCCGTGCATTTGAATGATAAATTCCGAGAATTGGAAAGTCCCTTTTTGGATGCCATGGAAAATATGGAAAAGCCGGAAAAAAGCCTGAATAAGGGAATGCAAGAAAGTGTTGAAAATCATCCATTAAGCAAGAATTATATAATAAATAACTTCGATTTCTCTATTGAGTTGAAGTTGGAATATACCAATGGGATAATTATGGAAATGGTTGTGACAACAGGTCCGATATTGATTTTTCTCAAACAAAGACAATTGAGACATTTGACAAGAGCTATTCAGGCGATTTTGTTTTTTCGATCAGATCGTCCAGAAATCAAGCCAGGAATCAGCAATGGGACTATATTATGGTGGAAATACGCATGTATTTTATTATAAAGTTTTTAATGGCAAGATCTCAATTCTTAATTTTTAGTTAAAAGGATCTTAAATGAAGAGAAAATACCTTTGAAAATCAAGAATAAGGATTTATTGATATTTTATAAGGCGGAAAAATATAAAAACCTCTATTTGAAGTTGAAATTAGCGGATTCTCATATTTCCTCCAAGGAAAGGATCTTTCTCCAAAGTTTCGAAGAAAACACCTCTTTAGCTGAGATTCTCTCCTTAAGGAATCTCGCCTTAGAAACAATTGCGAATATGAAGCAAAAGCTCACAGATGATTCTGAAAAACAACAGAAATTCGCTAAAGAATGGTTCGAACAATTCAAGATCGTGAATCCTTTGGATTTATTAGGAGATTTGAAATTGAATCTTTCGAAGAAAGAGGAAAAACCATTTAAATTTACGTTGAATTTGGAATGTGGAAGGATTGATATATTGATCCAGGAGAATGAGATGTTGAAATCTCTAAAGAAATTACATAATTATGTGACAGTTTTCACAGAAGCTTTGGAGGAAAAGAAGGAACTCAAGGATAAAATCCTCAATCATATCAAAGAGAATTTCGTCCAGGAGATCTCCAATCAACAAAGATTTGTCCATAATGTGGATTTTAAACAGGAATCCTCTAATATTCTCATGAGCAATAATAGGAAGAAATCAGTATATAATTGGAATGAAAATATTAATCTAGAAAATTTCTTCGGAGATAATTCTAATAAGATTAAAAAGAAGATGTTATTACAATTGACTATCCAATCATTGAAAATTAGATATGAAGTAGTGGATTTTCTCTCAAATGAACTGAATCTTTCTGTGAAAAGCATTGAAGGAATTGATATGCATAAACTTAATAGAGAATGTAATAAATTCCTTGATATTCCTAAAGGATTCACATTATTCATGACATCGAATTCATCGAAATTACATAGAGAAGGATTCGAAGATTGGCTCGTCAAAATAAATCTAGATCTCAATTTAGAAACCTTCCAAATGACCATTTGCAAGCCTTTCATTGAAAGAATAAGTAAATGATTAATTGTTTTTGATTTATTTATCTCAATTTCAATTTAAATGATATTTTTTCTATCAATTTCTTTTAATAAAATCAAGATTCCTTGCTTCAAATGGTGATGTTTGATCCAAAGAAATTTTATGAGGATTCCTTGAAAAAAGAGAAATATGAAGCTGACCGTCAAAACATTTTCTTTAATACCATACTCCTCGAACATAAGAAAGTCACCAGAGAATTGAATCTTAGTCTCAATATCCAAAACATCAACATATATTTCCCTTTCCATTATTCACTTAAAGATAATATGTTCCTCATTCAAATCAAAGATCTCCGACTTTATAAACGCGAAGATCAAAAAGATGTGAAAACTACGGAGAAAAAAGAACAGGTTTCCAGACAATCCACGTTGATTTCAACTCCGATATCAAGAAACCCCTCAAGTTTTCAACAACCAATTAAGAAAACCCTTTTGGAATTCAATCCGATCTTCTTAAGATTGAATTGTTTGAAGGTTATGATAGTTTCGGATTATGCTTGGGAGGAAAAAGAAAACCTATTTCTTCAGAACCTCCAATTATTGAAAAACGTGGGTAAAATAGATGAGGCTTCACCTTTGAATGCTCATATAGAAAATAATACAGAAAACCTCGAAAATCATAAAGCTACGGCCAGCAAGATCATTCTTGAGACTTTACCCATCTCATTTCGATTAGAGAAATTTAAGACTTTGATCAAGATCAAGAATGAGGAATATCTCGAAATAGATAAAAATATCAAACGGATGCATATCAATGATAAGGAAATCACCCCACAAACCTCGAAATTATCAATAGATTTGCCGATGATTATAGTGAATTTAACGATTAGTCAATTATATACCTTGATGAGTCTGATCAAGGCTTGGCAGGAATCAGGTCCTGATCTATATAAAGCTGTGATGGATGAAACGAAGCTTTCCTCTAATGCCAATAAGCCTGAAAGTAATAGAAATGCTCAGAAAGGAGGAGGAAAAGGTTCTCAAATGCCTTCTACTCAATTCGCACAAAGACATGGCTTTATTGATCCGAATATCAATTATAGTGGTTGTGCTATTGAGGAATTTCTAGAGAGCTTCGAAATTTCCTCTATGAATTTCAATTGCGAAGGAATGAATTTCTCTTTATTTATTAAGGATTATCATAAAAAGGAAATCGTGGTCGAGAATCAGAAACATACAAATAGACTTTTTTCGTTTTTTGTGGATAAAATCAACTTTTCTGAATCGCAGATGTTTTTCCATACAACGAAAGACATCCAAATAAAGAAGATCATTTTCCAAAATCATAATTGTTTAGATTTAGATTTGAAATCCGTCTTTAAGAAAACCATTGAGAAAAAAACAAACAAAGATCATTTAAATGAAAAGCCAAAATTTATGAAAAATGCTGCTCGGAAAAACTCATCATTTGAATCTAATAATAATAATGATAAATCACCAGAAAAAATCCTAATTAATCGCGATAAAAACGAAGAAATCAAGGAAAATAAAGATCTTGAAAGCAATGTTCCTCAATCTTTATTGAGGGAGGAATTTAAGAAGCCTGAAGAGGATTCGATCTTGATGAAATTATCAGAGGAATTGAGTGAAATCAGTAAGATAAAGCAAGTTCCATTGGGATTGAATGATTCTAAGCAAGAAATCAACAATTTCGATCAATTTTTTTCGAATCCTCTTCCTAATAAAAGCGATAATAATAACAAGAAAAACAAGGAAGATGAAGTTCCAAAGCTTTGTAAACATTGCATTGAAATGGATAATCCCCAAAAAAGAAGATTGATCATAAATTCTTTGAATCCTCCTAAGGACCAAACTAGTCAAAGCATCATATTTACTCAAGATAATGAAAACCATATAAAGATCATTATTAAAACAACAGAAAAAGAGCTGGAGAAATTCAGACATAAGAAAGTGACTTATTCAGATATTGAATTGAAATTGGCGGATTTCATTATCGCGATAGATCCTATAGTAAATCAGACTTTAAGAAGCGTGTTTGATTTAGGAAACTCTTATGCGGATCAAAGACTCGAAGAATTTAAACGATTCATGAAAAATAATGGTTTTTGGCCTGATTTCATGTTCCGAGAAACAGATATTCAAAAAGATCAACAAATCGCATCTTTAAAGCCTGAAGTCGCTGATTCTAGAATCTCAATAGTGATGAATTCCATAACTTTGTTGTTTCATTATCAAAGAATGAACATTTATATCCTTAATGCGAAAAGTCTCGTGTTCATCAGTGAGAATTTCAATGTGTTTTCTTCAATCAGACTTTCAGCGGATAATCTTTCTCTGCATGATACCTCTTTAAATGCTGGGAATCATACTAATTTGATTATGAATTATGATAAGATGAAGACTTCTCGTCTAGATTGTGAAATCAAGCTTTTCGATCAAAATTTCAGCAACATCAAGAAATATTCCACTTATGTTGGGATCAGATTAATTAACGTTAAGGTCATTTTCCTCAAGAGAATCGTGAATGAATTCGTGGAATATATTCGTAAGCATTTCCTACCCAGCTTTTCTTCAGAAGAGCCTCTTCCCCCTGATCAATCCAAAACCATGAATAAGCCTATGGAGCCTAAAATCCCCAGTACTTTCAAATTAGAAGTCTTGATCATGGATTCTATGATAACTTTATATCAAAACTCGATATCAGACAATCTTCTTTATGTGGAATTTAATAAGATCTGTGTTTGGTCAACGGGCTTATGGGGTATGGAGATGGGTGATTTATTAAAGACAGGATTATTGGATTTCGAGAAAGGAGATGATTCTTTAAATAAAGAAACTGATGAGCAATTCTATGATATCGATGAGGAAAGTCCTTCGCATTCTCAAATGATGCAATCCATGAGCAGTTTCATGAAAAAATCAAAGTATTATAAGGAAAAAGCGATGGAAGGAAAGACTAAACGGCCTGAGAAACTCATGGAAGAAGGCACTTTTTTCTATGAGACGAAGACTTTTAAAGGAAGGGAATTATTCGGCGCATTAAATGAGTTTCTTGATGGGACTAAAAGTGGTTTTTTTCCTAGTTCAGAGGAGAAAAAAATCGAAAATTTAGAGGAATTGTCGAGTCATGAGTCTCAGAATATTGAGGAAGAGATTTTCAAGACTGAGGAGACTAATGAAGGTGGAAATATGCCGATAAAGGAGATATATAGGATAAGAGTGGAGGAATTCAAGATTCTAACTAATAAAGATTTTTCTGATGATGAGACCTTATTTGCGAAGACTCCGAAAGAAAGCATGTTTGTTGAGATAAATATTGAAGATGAGGACTTCGTGAAGGAAAGATTGGAAGATTATCCTAAGAATGAAGAAACAAAAATAGCTTGGCCTATAACAATCAATATAAAATTAAGGAAATTATGGTTATATAGTTATGAGCCGGAATTCAGTTTATTGATGAATATATTGCAGGAAAATCTAGGAGAAATACCCATTACGGTGATTGACCCGAACCCTATTGATTTGGGAGATAATGTGATAAATCTTTTTGTGAATGTGATTATTGATGAAGCCTTAATTAAGATTTATAAAGGGTCGAGAGATGATTTGAAAGAAGGAAATAGAAGGCCGCTTTTCGAGCCTAAGCCAAAATTTCTCTATAAAAATGCCTCATCTTTGGCATTGATCAGCCTAAAAGACATTAATTATAGGATGTTAATGCAAAATAACGGTGGCAAAAAAATGATCCTATCAATAAACAAGCTGAATATGAGCGATTTAAGGTTAAATTCCAGACTCATGCATTATAATAAGAGCGTTTTATTCAGTCATATATCCAATCAATTCAATTTCGATGAAAACACCATTACTACCACCACCCAAGAACCCGCATCTCCTGTCCGAGAAATGGCAGCAAATTATGAAAACAACCTGAATTTAGAGGAATTAAACCAAAATGCCGATTTTTCTCAGGATCCGGATCATGGCATGGAAATTGAATTGAATTTCGATCAAAATCCAAATAATAATCAACCGGATATGTTGATTAGACAGAATGAAAACGAGGAAAACAAGGAAAGTGGGATTTTGCCTAAAAATAGTTCACGAAAAACAGTGAAATTCTCAACCCAAGAAGATAAGCTTAATGATGAGATTATCAACAATCATAATAATAATAATGACATGAATAATAATGACATGAATAATAATAACCTTAATAACAATATATTAGGAGGTTCAGATATGGTTAGTTCCAAAAGAGAACTCAAGCCAAATGGCCAAAATATTGATAAAAATAATGAAGAAACCAATAAAAAAGAAAAAACTTGGAAAGAGAAAATAAAAACCATATGTTCTCGGATTTTTTCCTGTTGCAAACGGAAGAAAAAAAACAAGAAATCAAGAACTATTAGTCTTTTTGATTTAGTCCCGAATATTGATCAAAACGATTCTCCAACGTTTCAGTTCAAAGGCTCGAATAGCATGAAGAAAAAGGACTTTTTGGTTTTCAGTTCACAAATAATTAATAATCGAAATAATAACGAACCACATTCTGGACTTCGTAATTTCGTGATTCGGGATAAATTATTCAAAGCCGGAGGTCAAAGCGAATCTGAGGGACAAATGCCTGAGTCCAAACCCAATGATTATATTATTCATAACTTGAAATCTGTGAAACAACCGAATCTCGAAGATACAGAAGATGATGAGGTCAAATATTTCCGTGGAGAGGCGGAATTAAAGTTGATTTATACATCTGGGTTCGATAATGAGAAATTGATAAAAATAAAGCTCAATAACAAGAATCTGATCGTCCTTATCGATTTATTAACAGATCTCATAAAATTGTTCATGAAGCCTTTCGATGGCACCAACATCCCTTCCTATATTAAAAAAACCCCTCCTTTTAATAACAACCCTCCAATGATCGTTCGTGTGGAATTATCCAACATTTATCTAATAATGTTGGCTGATTATAATACGAAAAAAGATTCAGAATCAATTTCCGCATTAATTGATCTAAATTATGAACATAAATGGTTAGGAGATGCTTATGTAGGTCCTGGTAGTATCGAAATCGTGGTATATTTGTTTTTGAAGAAATTCTGCCTCTTTAAAACCCCAGAACTCATCAATGATGAATTCATTCGTAATAGTTCTGAAAATAAAGCCAGTTTCCAATTCTTCAACTTGTTAGTCGAACAATTCGATATCAAATTCCTTTCAAATTATCATATCGCCTTTTATACCGAAGATAAAACTTTAGAAGAAAGGAGGAAATATAACCCCAAGGAAATCGTTTCGGATGATGAATTAATCAGTTCCTATTCAGAGAAATTCCTGAATATAAGAAATCCCAATGGACGGAAGGAAATTCATCTTCCTATAAAGAAAATCAAAGAAATCATAAAGGTCATCACTCTTTTAACAGATTCGAGTCTTTTACCAGAAGCTTCGAATGTCCCTCAAAACACCATTCATGTCCAAAATAACCCACCTCCTTTAATGGATAATTCATTGATGTGCATAGAACAATTTGATTTAATGGTTGAACAGATAAATATCCATATATTGAAAAATAAGGTCAAAATTCAATATGGGAAACTGATTTTCAAAGATTTCAGATTGGTGGGCATTCGGAAAAACGAGAATTATAAGATCAAATTAAAAGGCACGGTTTCCATTGATTATTTCAATAAGAGGAGAATGGATTTCGAGCCTTTATTGGAACCATGGACTTTCCTATTGATCGCATGTCAAGTGAAAAACGATATTCAAATAGTCTTACAAAACGATCAAACATATGAAAATGAGGCTTATTTCATCAAGGAAAATAAGAATGCCTTGAATTTGAATATCACAACAGCAGGCATAGAAACGATATTAGAAGCTTATAAGATTTTTTCATATGAAAGTCTGGATGAAAACGAGCCTTGTAAATTATATAATAAAATGGGTTGTATTCTTCGTTATCGAAACGCGAAAATGCAGGAAAAACAGAAACATTATTGGCTTGCTGAACATCGAACCATTGATATTTGGTCAAAATTCAAGCCAAAAAAGCCTTCAAAACTTAGCAGTAAATCTGTGATTACTCATACTGCGATAAACGTGCTTCTTGTTAATAAAGACATTTCGAATATCATCCCTGAATCTCAATTAAATCCTATTGATGAAAAGCCTCTTGAGGAAGAAAACCAATTTTCAGCTCGTCAGAAAACTTCTTTCCAATTGACATCGAAACCGATTAATAATATCTCGACTATTGGAACTTCCACTACTGCGACGATGAAGAATATCGAGAAGAAAAATAAGAAAATGAGCTTGAAAAGTGCTATTGAAATCAATTCAAAAATCAATAAATCCAATAATGGGGAATTCATTAAGAAAGTGTCATTATTAGATAATTCACAACCTGAAGTCGGATATTTAAATGACCCAACTCCTAAGGAATTAGAAGTGATCTATGAAACTTTAGAGCCTCCGACGATAAGTCTGAATAAATCGAATAATCTGATTAGTGATCAAGGAAATAGAGACAATTTCTTCATTAAGCCGAAAAAAAAGGGTCATCAAAATATCGAGGGATTGGATAGTGAGAAAGATCATAAATTAAGCGATTATCGAATGATAAAGGATGTGTCTTTGGATCAAGTGGGCAAAACAGTCTATAAATTAGAAAGGATTAATAGAATTGATCAAAACAAACAAAATTCCAATAAAAATATCTTCGGGATTGATATCAATTTCGATTTCGATTCATTGGATTTCCTCTCGAAAACACGCAAAATCAATGAAGAAGGCAATAATTATATGGTAGTTGACGTCAGATTTAGTCCTAAGAAGGGATATAAGGAGATTTTTGTGACCACAAGTGTGAAATTCCTCAATAAACTCAATTCTGATATCGAAATTGGCTTCTATTGGAAATATAAGAAGAACCCTTTGGAAACAAAGGTGATAAAGCCAGATCATGAATATTATATCCCTTTGAAATATATAGAGGCATCAACCCTCGTGACTTTTAAAAACAATAGAATGGGTGGATTTGATTATATTCATTGGGAAGATGATCAACCTGAAGAATGTGAGGATAGTAATATTGAGGAAAAATATGAGGATGATAATATGAATCCTTCTCCAATGACTTGGGAACGTTCAGCACAAGATTCTCCTGATAATCGAAGGAACGCACAACTAAACGCCTTATATAAATCAATGAATTTAGCACCTGCTGGAATCTCAACATTAATCCCTCCTATCAATATTTCTAATCTCGGGAGTAATCAACAATTGAAACCTTCGAATTCATTTGATAATAAAGGTAAAAACCCATTTATCGATAAAGGCAATTCGACCAAGAAGGAATGGGAACTTATGCGTGAAAAAGGTAATAGTCAAAACACGAATAATGGCGCGATTTTCAATAGAGTGCCTATATCTGCGGAATTCGAGAAACATGATCTTGATAAATTCATTTGTGATAAGGTGACTTTGGGAGAATTCGAACAGGTTGAAGAACATGAGCTTTATAAAAAGGAATATACGAAAAAAGGTCTTTTAGTTTATAAGAACGATTTCGTGGTAAATAGCATCCATCATCATGGCAAAGCGAGTTATGGCAATTTCTATTTCATTTTGAGTTGTGTGAAGTCCAAAATGGAAACCCAGAAACGATATAATAAAGATAGAGAAGAAATATGTTATGAAACAACTTTGATCCTTTTGCCGATATTCAAAATCACGAATCTCACTATGAATCCTTTGAATATTGAATATGGCGGTTTCGCGAACACTTCCAAAAAGAAAAACACTAAAACTCATGATGAAGATCATAAATATAGTAAAAAGACGCTTTTCCCCAAAAGTTCTTATGGATGTTCTGATATCTATTATGGAGAAGATCTTAGCTTTAATGTTTGTTTAAGACCTGGTAATGAAAGGGCTCATAATGAAGGCCATGTGTTAAAAAGTCGAGATATAAGGATATATAAATATGAGAAAAACCTTCATGTCCCCATCAAACTCAAAGCCAAAAGCAATTCAAATCTTAATGAAATAAAAGATATTAGAGAATATCGAGGCAAGAACTTCTTCCTTTGGGCGGAATTCAAGAAAACCTCCCCGAAATCCCGAGAAATCATTATTTTTTGTCCTTATTTGATCATTGATGAAACCAATAAATTGATGTTTAAAGAATCGAGTTCTTTTTTTAATCCGAAGAAATTCTTTAAAAGCGATATGTATAAAAACATGTTTTCCATGAAAGGAACGATTAATGTTTCTCAGAATTATGATAGACAAGAAGGCGCTTTGAAGGAGGATTTATATGAGGAAATCCTTGAAAAGACCAATATCACCAATAATATCATCAAGGAACGATTTAAGAAGGAATTAGAAGTTTATAGGAAAATCCATATGTTTTCCACCTCTTCGAAAATGAAGGCTATACAAATCGCATTGAAGGATTCTTTGAAACAATGGTCCAAGCCATGTCCTTTACAAACGACTGAAGAAGTCTTAACAGTGGTTGAAGCTTCATCAGATCGTGATAATTTACAACAGGATCGTAATAAAGATAATGGAAATGATAATCTCATCAACAATTTCCTCAATATAACGAAAAAAAGACAACAAATCGTGAAACAAGCTCGGAAAAAGTATCAATTTGGAGTGAGAATTTTGCCTGCGCCACAACCTTTTTATCGATCGAAACTCATAGTCTTTACTCCACGATATGTGATAAAGAATGAATGCGATAATTTGATAGCCATCGCACAATATGACACTGAACATAGTGAAGATGATATCATCAGGATCCGAAAAGATCAATGGCAGGAATTTCATTGGACTGATCATAAGAAAAAGGAATATCTCGTCCTGAGTTTATGTAATAAGGTGACTGGGAATGGATATGGTTGGTCTGGACGTTTTAAGATCGATAAAGTGCAGGAATTGGTAGTGAAATTAAGGAAAAATCAAGATAATGAATATGAATTCACTAAGGTATCGATTAATATATATGATAATGTGCAATGTATCAGAATAATGAATGAAGATAAGGATAATCCCCCTTATTCTCTTCATAATGAAACCAATCATGAGATCTCATTTAGACATAAGATCAAAGTCGGGAATAAGAGAAATCAAGAGGAAGTGCCTTTCACGATATTATATCCTGGAGATTCATTGAATTTTACTTGGGAACAATGGGATGATGAAAATGACCGTATTTTGCAAGTGGAAATAGATGGTCAAGTGAAGGAATATCCCATAGAGAAAACACAGGAATGTGAGCCTTTTATCTTGAACCCCCCTACCTTCAAAAATATAAACAAACAAATCAAGACACATATTTATAAAAAGGGTTATTTGCAAATCCGACAAAGCGATAAGAAGAAAAAGGAGGATTATTATTGTGTCTTATCAGTGGCCAATCAAAAAATGAAGTTATATGATAAGGATAATTCAAAGAAAATCACAATAAATTTGAAAGGAGCTAAGATCGAAAACGCCTTGGAAAACGAATTCGTCTTGAGGACATCTAAAAGCGTGATTTATCAATTTGAGGCTAAAAGCGATTCTGAGAAATCTGATTGGGTGAATCATATCTGGAAATCGATTTTATTAGAAAATCCAGAGATAATTTTCGTAAAGATTGAGCCAGAAAATCTGACAAAAGCGATAAAATTTCATTCTGAAGGTGAGGATTTCTTATTGCCTTATAGAGGAGATGATGAAGGGGATGAACAGACCCGTATTCGTAATAAAAGGAAAGAAATCACATATACCTTTAGAATTAGTAATGCTATAGGCATATCGATTATAGATTCATTACCTAGAGAAATTGTCCATATTAGTGTGAAGAAGATAGAATTGAGTTTTTATTCAATGGAATGTGTGAATAATGAGAAACAAAGCGATGGAGCCATATTAATTGAAAAAGGGGATACTATAGTCAAAACATCATGGATCAACCTTTCTGTAGATTCCTTTATCATCAATAATCAAATCATGGATGCACAATTTCCAGTGATTCTAGCCCCCAATAAGAAGAAACTCAATGAAAACCAACAATTCATCATGGCCTTTATCCAGACGGTAATTTAATTATTTGATAAAAATTTTCCTTTGCTATTTTCCTTAAAGAAAACCACGATTCGACCTCCTGCGAGAGAACCTAAAGATAAGTTAGAAATCAATCTCCAACCTAAAGATTTACCGATTGAAATGTATAAAGATCTACAAATTTCCTCTTTAACTTATGTGGAACAAATGAAAATCATGTTCGATTCAATGGAAGTGAGGATTGAGGATCTTCTGATCGAAGCGTTATATGACTTTTATCTCGAGATTTCGCCTGCGTTAAATAACATTGAAATAAAAGAGGATTTAAAAATGGCCACTCCTTTTGATATCAGGACTTTGGAAACGAAATTGGAAGGTAGATTGAAACAAAATAACAATAGAAGCAAACAAATGGTTTATATCAAGGGGATGTTATTACATCCCATAGAAATCTGTTTTTCCTTTAGAGATAATCCAGGCCAACAAAAGAATAGTCTCATGAGAAGTTGGGGTTCTTATTTAGGGATTTCTTTTATTTCAATTGATTCGGCTAAAATCAAATTGGGATTATTAGATCAATTGCATTTCTTCGGATCCTGGGATGAGCTGCTTTTAAAGATCTCGAAACATTATAAGAAATATCTTTGGAATCAATTGAAGAAACTCTTCTTTTCGATGGATATCCTTGGAAATCCTTATTCTTTGGGCGAAAGTGTGGCTGTGGGTTTAAAGGAAATCGTCTTCAATCCAATGCAAGATCTCGTGAAATTGAAATTTGATAAATTCGGGAAAGGAATTGCTTTAGGCTCAGTTGGTTTTGTCAAAAACACTTTAACGAGTGTTTATACAAGTTTGGAGCGAATATTAGGAACTATCATGAAGACCTTTTCGAAGATGACTCGAGATAGGGAATATCTTTATGGAAGACAAATTATGAAGAATCGGGCTATTAAAAGAGTGAGAGAAGGAGTTTATATGGGAGTGAAAAATCTCCTCAAAGTCAATGCGGATGTGGTTATAGGCATTCCGAGATTAATCGGTAATGAAATGAGACAAAATGGATGTTTTCTAGGCATTGTTATCGGGCTATATGATGTTTTCTTAATTAAAATAACATATTTTTATTGAGATTTTTATAAAAAAAAGGTGGTTGCTAGTGCGATTCTGAAGCCAGTTGTGAGTTTTTATGATTTATTGACTTCGATAATAGAAGGGATAAAGAATTCAGATAAATATGAAGGACATATTATGGAAATCAGATCTAGACCACCGAGGATCTTTAATATGGAGAATTTAGTAGTGCCTTATGATTATAATCCTGCGATATTGAAATTATTGATCATGAAATATAAACTCCGAGAAATCGATTCCGAAAAAGTCGAATATTTTGATGAATTCACTGTTTTCAATCGAGATGTCATGTCATGCAAAAACAAAGAAACCATTTATCAAGTGATTTTAACTGATTATCGTCTGCTTTTCGCTGAAGTATTTTCTCTATTTTATAAAAAAATCATTAAGAACTTTTTATTAGAAAATGAGCGCTATTTTCTGTAAAAAGATCAGTTTGCATAAAATTCAGGATATTCATTATGATAAGAAACATAAGGAATTTATCCTCAAATTCCAAGTTCCCATCCAGAAAAGATTTTGTTGTCGATTTATTGATAATGATTTCAAAATGCCCATCGGAGATCTAGAAAAGGCCAAGGCTTTGGGCAAAGTCTTGAAGAAATTAAGACAAAAGGGCGAACTCGAATTCAAAAACAAGGAAAAAGATAAAGATGAAGGCAAAATCAAGGTAAATATCAAGGAAAATTTAGAAAATATCGTGTAATCATCATAATTTATGATTTCTAATAAATTCATTTGTTAATAATTCAATTTTCTTTTCCCAAAAAACCTTAAATTTAAATAAAAAATCGATATTTAACTTAAAAAATGCTGAAATCCCCCAAAAAAAGCAGTTTCAAACCCACTTCTTCCCTAAACCCTTTCTTCTGCAAATCTGAATTACTGCTAAAATCTCGCAAAATTGATCCTATCCTTCGTGATCTCAATTCCTTTGCTCCCGATTTCCTCAAAGGTCGGCCATTTAAAGCTTCAAGACAGATTTTTTCTATGAATTCAAAAGCTCCCAATCAAAAGACGCCTAAACAATCATTAGATCCGAATTCGATAAATCTCAAAGAAATCGATCAAATATCTTGGAGCGATAATTTGACGAATAATAATGATGAAATCAAGGATTTATCAGGTTTTTTGTTTGATCCTCATGAAGATGCCAACCTAAGACCTCAAATCCTTTCGAATCCTTTGGAATATTATCAGAACTTTAAAATGAAGAATCTGGATAAGATCGAAGCCTTAAAACCGAATCAATATATAATGGCTCCAGGAGTTGATATTCCAGCAAATCAAAGCTTTCATAGTGAGGAAAATGTCGAAGAAGCCAAATTCGTGAATTTCGATAAGGAAAATATGGAGGTTCCTGAGGAAAGACAGATTCCAATAGATGGGAATATAGAAAATATGATAGAAATCGAGATTCTATTGCATGATTTCGATAGTTTGAATGAAAGAACCTTTGAGGCCTATGAGCGAGTATTGGTGAATGTGGAAGAATATGACAATTTGATCATGAAAAAGAAGCAAAATCATGCGAGTTTCGCGTTTATTTCCTTGATTTTCCTAAGGAAAATGCTCAGGAAATTCAATGAAGCCTGCATTTGTCTAGAAAATTTCCTGAAAGCTGAAAAACTTTTACCTCAAATTCCTCAAGTTTTCGCATTAAATTTCAATAAACAGATAAAAACACTTAAAAATTGGGATTTCAAGAACCTGGATCTCGATCTTCTCTTAAATCCAGAAGGCAGCTTTTCCTCGAATATCATGGTTTTCGCTACCAATCTCCAATATCTACAGAAGATCTTGAATCATGCGAAAATCCTATATAGTTCAATGAGTTCCTCTAAGAATTTCGAGGTTCCATTTAATGAATTACAACAGAAAGTCTTTAAAGAAGCTTTAATAAAGGAAGAAAAGCCCAAGAAAGGATCCTTGAAAAATGTAATGGGAAATATGTCACAAAGAAATCCAATAATAAATAATTCACAGAAAATATCGGAAAAGCCTAATAATCCTTTAAAGAAAAAAGGCTTGAAGGAAATCATCAATCCTTTGGAATTATTCAAGGCCTTTATGGAAATGAAGAATCTCTTGATAAATATGTTGAATATCAATTATAAACAAAACCTCTTAGAAGCGAATTTAAAGGAAAAACTCCAAGGAAAAGATGAAGTTTTACCAGAACGCATGGAAAGAGACATCAATTATATGAAATCTGAAGAAATCGTGAATTTCGCTAATAAAACCTGGACTTTATTTTCTGAAAACAAAGCCTTTTTCTTGAAACTGGAAACTCAATATATCCATCTTTTGAAACAAATGATCGATCGTTGCGAAAACCATTATTTCCGTTATTTCTCGATCTATCAAAAACTCAGCTTTTCAATGGAATCTCTCCGAAAGCTTTGCCAATTGAATTTAGAGGAAATCAAGCTTTTGGAATTAGAAACCAAGGAAATTCTAGAGAAAAGCATCATAAAGCTTGAATTTCCTTTAGGCTTGAAATGGAAAACAAATGAAAGAGTTTTCGTTTCAATATTAGAAAGAAGAGAGAAACTTTTGAATAAAGTGGTGAAATTGAAGAAAGAAACCAAAATCATGCGAAAAAGCCTGAAAAATGAATATTTTTATCTATTATATCTCCAGAAATGCGATGAAACCTTATCAAAAGTCGCTCAAATTCATCATAATCTCAAATCTTTTTCTGAGATCCTCGATCTCTTAAAGGAATCAATCCCTTTGGAAGCTTTATATCGTAAATTCTCTGAAAATACCATGGATTTCGAGAACCAGGAAGTCGAAATCCTAAAATCCAAGAAATCACAACATATACAACTTTATCAGACTATTCAGCCTTATAAGAATAGGGTTTCCTTGATAAAACAGAGATTTCCGACCTTTTTCGAAATAGAAAAGGAGTTGAATCGTGAATTGGAGTTTATTGAATTAAATCTCCAGAAGATTAATGAGGTTATTGAGGGGAAAAGTCCTGAGATATTAGAAAAAGTGGATCTTGAAATCGAGGTTTCTGAGAAATTGATAGAGAAATTGCATAAAAGTCTGAATTCCGAGCTTTCTCTCAGAGATTATGCGAAAACCATTAATAAAAACCAACAATTAGACTTCGAATTAACCTCGAAATCAGGATCTTTAAGACGTTGGATGGGAATTCATGGTTTGACTTCTGAGAAAAAGCAGAAAATCCAGAGATTTAATGAAGAAATGATGGGGTTTCTAGCGAAAATCTCTAATGGGAAGGTGATTGTTCGAGTAATTCAACAAATAAAGCCTGAAAGAGTGAAGAAATTATTAGAAAGGCTTCAATTGAAGGATGTTTTCGAAGATATTCAAAAAGAAGAGCAATTCGAAGATTGGTTTCGGGAATTAGATCATGAGATCGAAATCCTCAGGAAAACCAATGATGAGCTTTCTGAACAAATGCTAAAGAAAAATGGATTCAGGGATATATTATTGAATTATCGAGAAGTCTATAAAATAATATTAGAGGATTATAATGAAAACGTGAAGAAGCTAAAGGATGAAACTTTAATGAAAAATCAAGATTATGCAGGAAAAGTGAAGAAAACTAGAGGAGAAATCGTGAATTTATTAGAAAATATCGATATCAAAGAAGAACTCGCTATGCTATTCATAAACCCTATTCAACTCATGGAAATCATTGATAAATATTTCAAGGAAACGATGGGACTTTTCGGAAATCAAACCAATACATTAAACAAACTCAGTCATAAGAAACAGGTTTATAAATATAAGGAGATTATAGAGAAATTAAAGGCCAATTTCCTTCAAAAAGGCATAAAGGCTCATATTGAGGAAAAATTGAAGGAAATGACTGTTCAAATGAAAGAAACGAAGGCTTATCTTAAAGATTTTAAGGCGGAGATTCTTCAACAAAAGCTTAATAAAGATGATAAAAACGCCTATTCTTTAATGGAAGTGAAGGAATTGGTTTTTATTATGAATGTCTGTATAAAAGGATGTCTTTTCATGATCTCTATTGGAGGTATTTCAGAGCTATTTCTTCGTAAATTGAATGAAATCAAAAAGGCTTTTCAACAGGAAGAAGAAGTCGCCATTACTCTTTCACAAAGAATAAAAGAAGCCGCCACTGATATTCTACTTATCAGAAAAAGAATTAAAAGCACCAAGGCTTATCTAGGCACGGAATTCGAGGATTTCTATAATCAAACCAATGAACTCATCGAATTATCAACTCAACATCTCAGCATTTTATATGAATTATTGGGTGATTTGAGTAAATTCGATGGAGTTTTCAATGAAAACGGCTTCGAAATTAACGCAAAAAGTGAAGAGTTTTATCAAGGAATGCTCCTATTTATCAAATATGTCACTAATTTCCCCAATAAAAAGAAGACTTTGATTGAAGCGAGGCAGAAAATCATTGAGAAAGTCAATAATATCGAACTTCAGGAGCTTTCTAAGCCTTTGGAATCGATAAATGTCACTTTCTTTAAGGTGATGGAGGCCTATATTCAAGTTTTCGATTTGGAATATTTGAAGTATTTAGAGCCGAAATTGAGTTTGATCACTGAAGCGAACATCTTGAGACTTTCTAAGGAAATTTCGCATTTCATTGAAACCTTCCATATTCGAGCCAAAGATGATGATAAGGATTCTGCTTCGATTTTGATTTGGTTGAAGCAAGATATCCCAAAAATTACACTGAAAATCAAGATTATTATGGAAATCCTGGATAGCGATTTAAGTTATAAAGGGTTCTGTAGTAGTATAAATAGGAAAGCCAATGAACAAGCCAACAAAATGCTTGATGTTGAAAATTTGAATGATTGCAAAACAATTATGGAAAAGGAGAAAATGAGGAATTGGGAAACCATTTTGTTGACCATTTCGAATGTGGTGACAGGATATTTCACCGATAAAACAGCTGACAATCTCAAAAATTTAAGCCAATATAAGGAGAAATTGTTCGGATTGAAAAAAATGAACCATAGCGCGAATAAGGAGATGAATCTGATTAACGGGGTGGAAGAGATACTCAAATATGATTTCAAAATGAATGAGAAATTGTAAAAATATGGTTTTTTTAATTTGAGGTTTTTGTTTTGACATGAAAATAGTATGTAAATCTATGAGTTTTTTAAAAGAACATAAATTTATTACGAATTATGGAGAAAATTTTTTTTTTTTAATATTTACAACAAAAATACTTTAGAAAATTGGATTTTCTAATGAAATTAATAAATTTATAAATTTCAAAATGTCAAGTTAAAAATTTGAACGAATTTTTTCATTTATTC
>Ga0302186_10000902_pt1 | contig 25731 bp, 30 predicted proteins | sample II_Bog_E1_2_FD_198782 | JGI IMG/M metagenome (GOLD analysis project Ga0302186, IMG submission 198782) | Peat permafrost microbial communities from Stordalen Mire near Abisko, Sweden - II_Bog_E1_1 | ecosystem: Environmental > Terrestrial > Soil > Wetlands > Peat | place: Sweden: Abisko...
GTACGTTAGGGATTAGAGACTGATTGATGAGTTTCATTTCATTGTGTTCCTTTTTTTTAAAGAACATTCGATTCCCAAAAATCTTTTCAACGGTTCTCATTTGCAATAAATATGCTGGAGCGAGATTCAAATTGTTCCATCCCAAACCACCATACCAAGGATCTGCTATATTAGGGATGAGAGACTGATTAATGAGTTTCATTTCATTCATTCCTTGATGTTTCATTCTCATATGGTGCTCCTTGTTGGAACTATGTTCAATGAACGACCGAGTGTCCTTTTCCTTAGCTTTCATTTGCAAGAAATATGCTGGAGCAAAATTCAGATTGTTCCATCCCAAACCTCCATACCAAGGATCTGCTATGTTAGGTATGAGAGACTGATTGATCAGCTTTAGTTGGTTCATTCCTTGAATTCTAATTTCATTTTGTTCCTTGTAGAGCAACCCATGTGCTAAGAACAACAACGAAATCAAGTAAACTGATAATGCTAATTGATTAGAGGCCATTTTTGTAAAAAATAGGTTTTTCAAAGTTATTATTGTGTTAGCTCCTCATGAACATTTAAACTCCCTTTGCCCGTTTTTCTTGAATTAATATAATTAGTCGTTTTCTTTGATTATTTTTATTTTTTTGAGAGTTTGACAAGAAAATTGCCTTAATGAAAAAGACTTTTTTTACGATCTGTTTTTTTCTTTTTTTTTTTAGTTATTTCAGCTTAGTCTCTACAAAAAAACATGCCAAACGGGAATATAAAGTCGATGATGGCTTCAAGGAACGTATCCTCAACATAATCGACTCGAAAGGAGATATGACAACTCAAGAAAGAGACAAGATTTTTGAAAATTTGAAGGTTGCAGGGGGAAAAGACCAGAAAAATCAATACAAACAGGATGAAATCAAGATTGAAGAGGGACTGAAGTCGGATTTATAGAAAGTGAAGACGGATTTATAGAAAGGAACATTATCTTATAAAACTTTAAAAGAAAATTTAAAAAGAGATTGAAATGAGTAATAAAATCCCAATGAGGGCTTATTATAGGAAAATCAGACGTGATTATTATAAAAACATTATTTCCAAAATGAGTGAGAAAGAATGTGAAAAATTCTATTGCGATTACTTTGAGAGAATTAGGGAAATCATTGAACCTAAACAAGAAATCAAGACGATCGCCGGCTTTATGCCAATAAAAAATGAGCCAGATTGTCTTTTTTTATTAAAAAAATTCTTGAATTTAGGCTATGAATTGTTTTTGCCGTTTATCGAACAAAAGCACTCAGCTATGATTTTTCGTCAATACACAGGAGATAATACAAATTTCATAAAAGACATTTATGGAATTCCTTGTCCAGATGAAAATGCAAAAGCCATAGCAAAACCGGATGTAGTTTTGGTACCTTTGCTGGCTTTTGATTCGAGGTTGTTCAGATTGGGATATGGAGGGGGCTTTTATGACAAGTTTTTGGGGGGATTGAAGAAAAAAGAACAGATGTAAATATTTTACTATTTTTAATATAATTTTCCAATGCGGAATAGAAATGTTGTTAGTATCGGTTTGGGATTTGAATGTTTAAAGGCGGAGCACATTCCGACCAATGAAAATGATGTGAGTTTGCAATATCTGGTCACAGAAAAACAAACTTATTTCTCAAAGAATTAAAGAAAGAATTGAAAATTTTATATATTCATAGGTAAAGACTTAAATTTCTTTTTATTACTAAAGTACTTTTTGAAAAATTCAATAGATTCTACTCAAGAATTCGGAAAATGGGCTTAAGAATATATAAATATTTCAATATTTTTGACCAACATAAACATAAAAATCTTAAGAACCAACCCAAAGTTCTCAAGATAAAAAATCTTGAAGTGCACTTCTGTTTATCATGTCATTATCTATGAGATCCTTTGAATCAGCAGCGCAACTGAAAGAATTCATATTTGAATCGAAAAATGATCCCACTCCCAAAATGCTTCCTATTCAAAAAATAATATTTTTTTTCAATATTTAAATCAAACTCTACTGCATAAAAACACCAAAAAAAAAATAATAATTAAAAATACTAAAACAAATAAATATTCCTTCTTTTTATACCCCCCCCCCCCCGCTTCTTCGAAAAAAATGATGGGCCAAAAAACAAACAAATAAATAAATATTCGTACTTTTTAATTTAATTTTGTCGTTGATGTTCTTAATCTGTTTTTTCAAATCATTTTTGATAACATCATCGTTTTCATTCGATTTCTCGATAAAATTCACCACCAATTTGCTCGTTTGTTCAATCTCCATATCCTTCTTATTTTCCAATTCCAAAATAATCTTTGCCTTAGTCTGTCTTTCAATTTTTTTTTGAGCCATGGTCTTTGATTTAGGCTTATTCACAACCTTTCTATTGTTTGCTGCTTCTTCGTCAGTCTCCAAATCAAAATTATTCAGTTCAAAGCCTGAATACAGTTTTTCAGTTATACTCTGAATTTTAAAATTTTCGGTGACCTCACTGAGTCTTTGGGAGGAAGGAATTGAATTTTTGCTTTTTTTTCTAAGGATTTTCAAGGTAGAATGATTCGAATATAGATTTTCAAGCTTTTCGTTGAAATAAGAGGTAATCGGGTCATCTTTATTATCATAATGTTCAATGAGTTTCTATTTATTATGAAATAATGAGATATATATAAAGTTATATCAAAATATGATAAAAAATGACAAGTCCCAATAATTCTTAAAAATATGGAAAAAACTATAAAAAATATATTTTTTTTACCGCATAGAGCAAACTCAGCTCGCTTATAAGTTTCAATGAACTTTCGTTCCTGAAGAATCTTTCTTCCAGATCAAGCAAACCAGCGAAAAATGTTGAGTTAAATGGCTCATAGATGGAGTCCTTTCTGTCCATATAATGTGTTTTTTGTGTGATTGTAGGTATTTTTGCAGTTTTTTCTCTGGATATACAGCCTAATTTTTCAAAGAAACTAAGTTCAGTTGACATCAAATAAATTTTTCTTATTTTTGTTTTATTTTGAGAAAAAAATAATTCAATCATTCTTAGTTTAATTATTATTTCAAAATTCCAAAATGGTTTATTTCACTTCTCATGACTATGGTCGAGTATATTACGCAAAATTATGGTCAAATAGTTGTTTAACATGTGGCTTCTTTGCAATCATTATCTTTATTTTGCCCTTCTTTTTGGCTTATTCGACAAATAGTTGGTTTTTATCTAAAATACTCCCATACAACTTAAAAAATTGATAACCTTTAAAGATTTTTGGCTGGGGAATCAAATTTATTATGAGAAACCGACGGTCACCTTATTAAACAATATGATCATGTTTGTGAAGCAAGGGGATAAAACTTACACTTTTTCTGATCAAATGCCGTATTTTTACAGTGATAATAAGCTCAGAAGCCCTTTATTACAAGTATTTTTAAATTCTTCATTGTTTGAAAATATGAAAACTCAGGTTAGGTTGAATCAGAAATCAGTAATTTTGATGGGAAAGCTGATATTTATCATATAACTATCAGTTTTGTGCCTGAAAAACCAGTTGGACCTTCAAATGTTCAACTTATAGTGTTTTTAGATTATCAGTTGCAGGTGAATTTATGGTAATTTTATTTAAATAATGGTTATAAAGGAAACTGTAAAAATGGAAATGAAAGGATTAGCACAGATAAAGTTCGAATCTAGTTCGGAAATAGGATCCGCTTATGCGATTGGTGAGGTTCTTTTAAAGCAAAGTGTAGCTTTGTCAAGTGGGTAAAAAGATTTTATTTATGAAAAAATGGGAAATTATTTTTTTTTTTGATGTTTCAATTAAAAAATAGCACTGTCCCATTAACAGTTTATAATACGAGCATTTTCGATGAAATATTCGAAAATTCTTATAACATTATGAATGTCTTGAGTGAATATCAAGCTAGAAATCGTAAAAAAAAATTATGAAAAATTTAAATTTTATTTTTTTTAGAAACAACATATTTTAAGTATCAGACATTCTTAAGCCCAGCACAGGGGGTCAATCACACAGAAATTAAGGTGGATTTAATGATTCCGAAACATCAGAAAATTTTGTAAGAATTAGAGAAAAATTAATAATTTTATGAAAAAAAAAATAATTTTGTAATTTTTTAGATATGAACCCAATTTTTTCGAATATGTGAAAAATGCCTGGGTGCAATATTTCAGTTTGTTAGTGCCAATATATTTGGCGTTCACTTGGCTCTTGGTTTTTTTCTATCGGTATAAATTGATGCATGTCTTTGTGGTCGAAGATAAAGAAATGATAAATGAAATGAAAGCAAAACAATGAAAAAAAAATTATTCATAAACCATAAAAATTGTTTTTTCTTCTTTTTCCCTTCATGATATTTAACATTTTTTGCCATTTTGTCATTTTATGAAAACAAATATATGTTAACATCATAGAAATTGAAAATTGTAAAAACCAAAAGAAAAAGTGAAGTGATGTGAGAGCAAAATAATGAAAATTATTAGAAAAAAAAATAAATGAATGTTTTTTTAGTTTTTCATTAATGGTGATAAACATCCTTGTTGTTATTTGATGAGTTAAACAAAAAAAAACTCTTATCTTCTTAAAAATATAGAAAGAAACCATCAATTTCTATTATCAAGGCTATAAATCAAAAAACAGATGATCAATGATAATTATTTTTTTTGCAGGAAATGCAAAATAATATAAAAAAAAACAACGCTCTTCAATATGGAAACAAGGTAAAAATTTTACTGAAAATTCATTTTTTAATCATTACTTTACTGACTACATTTACATCCAGTTGAAAAGTTAGAAAAAACATGAGTTTTTACAAAAAACTCTAAAAAGCTTCTATAATAAAAAAAAATTTCGAATAAAATATAAAATTTTTAATCGCAGATAAATTTTTTTAAGCTTCGGAACCCCTGCTTTTTTTAAATTTCCTCAGATTTTAATTAAGCAAGAAATTTATAAAAATGACGCATTTTAATAATTTTTTTAGGAAATCAAAGATATAATTAAGCCCGAACTCCCGAAATTAAATTCAAAGAAATTTCTTAATTAAACTATTTCAAATTCGCTTAATATTAGAACCCCCCACTACTTCTAACATTTTAATAGTTCGACCTATTAAAAATTAAAAAAGCTTCGAAATTTTAAATTTATTTTTTCAAATTCCTTCCATAAACTCCTCATTTTGATTGGCTTAAAAACTATGATTTCGTCTACTTATATCTGCCAATACCTTCCGAATTATAATAAAATTTCCCAGCCCAAATTTCAAAAATTTCAACCCTCTAACCCTCCAATCCTTTCCAACCAATGGCCCGTACCAAACAAACAGCCCGTAAGTCAACCGGAGCAAAGGCTCCCCGCAAGCAGCTTGCCAGCAAGGCCGCAAGAAAAAGTGCTCCATTATCAGGTGGTGTCAAGAAACCTCACAAATTCAGACCCGGGACAGTTGCTTTGAGAGAAATCAGAAAATATCAAAAAACGGTACATTCTATTTTATTTTTTCTTTTTCGATGACCTCATGTATTGTTTTCTCTAGACCGACTTGCTCATCAGGAAGCTTCCTTTCCAAAGGTTTGTCAGAGAGATTGCCATGGAATACAAACAAGACATTAGATTCCAATCACAGGCAGTGCTGGCCTTACAAGAGGCAGCCGAAGCATACTTGGTCGGTTTGTTCGAAGACACTAATCTTTGCGCGATTCACGCGAAGAGAGTCACCATTATGACCAAAGACCTCCATTTGGCCCGAAGAATCAGAGGAGAACGTTTCTAAACAGCTTAATTTAAATTAAATAAAGAAATTTATTTAGTCTTGTTTTCTTCAGATTTTTTTTTTTTTTTCCGAATTATAAATTCCCTCAATTTTTCAACTTCGTTGGAAACAAGGTGCCTCTTATATCCGGCAACGAGTCTTGGAATACCAAGTCCACTCTCACATCTAAGGTGCTCTTCAAAATTATCAACCCGGATTTGTCCATCATCAGGAAGCCGCCAAAGCTTAAAAAAAGAATCAACAAAGCGCAAATTTTTTTCATTTATAATACCATTTTTTGTCCTCTTCGTTCTTTGCCACAGTCTCCTCTTCAATGTGGTCATAATCTTGCACAGTCTCCTTCGAATGGTCACGCAACTCTCGAGGAGTCAAGAATCTTTGACGTTCGATTTCGATCTCAAGCTCAAAATCAAAACCCATCTCCCTTTTCACCAATTCCTGGAATCTTCGCTTCGCATTATCCACAATGCTCTCGATGTCCTTCAAGTCACGTTCCAAACAACGGATCACCACATGTTTTTCCCAAAGCTTTATTAAACCCTTTTTTTTCAAAATTCAGATCAGAGAAAATATAAAAAATGTATGAGAAATGAGAAATTGGAAATTTTAAAAAAAGAAAAAAAATATAGGCATTTTTTTACCATCGCCCACCCGTAATTCAAATCTTTTCTGAATATATTCAAATTTGAAAGAACAAAATTATGTATGATTATTTTTTTTATATATCTCCCCCCCCCCGATAATATTTCCAAAAAAAAAATTGAAATAGGAAATAAAATGCACCAAACTTTTTTGAAAACAAAAATTAAGAAAATTATTTTCTTTATCACCCAAAAAACTACCAAATTTAATTTATGGTTACCTGGGCAACCAATTTCTCCAAAAGATTCTTGTAATATGGTCGATCGGTCATGATTTTTTCAAAAATCTTATATTGAGACTCTCCGAAGATTTTCCTCACGCATTTATTCCTCGCTTCCATCTTAAAAAGTCTGGATCTGTTGATTTTTGCGGAAGACTCACTTTTTCCAAAGGATTTTTATGGAATTTAACTTTAAAAATAACATTTTTCGTTCCATATCGACTTTTCTGATTTTTTTTTGGAAATCCTCTTGAATTCCTTGCAATTCCTTTTCGACTATTATAGCCTTTTCTTTTTCAAACTGCTTCAAAGCTTTAATGTCGATTTCGAAGGTCTTCTCTTTAGCTTCCTGAATCACAAAGTCCGCAAGGGACATGCTGGGGCCAAAATCTGCCATTTCTCTAGGATTTATGAAATTATAAGATTTTTTATTTTTTGTTTTGGTTTTGGTTTTGGTTTTTGAAATTAAGAATACAATTTAGAAATTGTCTCTTTTTAATAAATTCACATTGATAAAAACCTACTAACTAGAAAACATTAACAAGAATTATCAATTTTTATTTGCCATGGCTTCCACAAAAGACATTTCCAATGAATGTTTCCTCGAAGTATCCCTCAAAAAAATAAATCCAATCAATTCCTCCTCGTTCCGGCCAAGCAATGATAGTACAACCTAACAAATTTACACTGCCACCCTATTTTTTATCTATTTTTACTTAGTTCATGTTATAAAGCCCTCAGCATTTAAGAAAAAACCATATAAACTTGAGGATAAAAAGAAAAAAAACGCCCCTGAGGCGCTTTTTAACAAACTGATGAACATCGGCGAAAATTTCCTGAGTAAATTTCCGAATAAGAAAATAGTGCCGATCTTGAAAAGGAGCCAGAGCCGTAACTTCATGTGGATTATTTTCTTCGTGATAAAGTTTGTCAAGATCTTGCGCGAAAGGACCTTCGTGGCTAAATACAAGAAGCTCACCACGCTTCATTTCAAGTTGATTAATGATAATTCTCGTTTTCAAATTGACCATCATAAATTTTACCGCAAAATGACCAGTAATCGTAATGATGATTTCTTGCAAAAGAGGGTCTTTATTTAGTTTAAATATGTCAATGTTTACATAAATTTACATAGCCAAATATCCTTGGCAGAATTAAGAACTACGTGAAAGAACATATAACAGATTTTGTTGATGAAAGCAAGATGTTTTTTGAATCCCTGGGCAATAACATCCCCATTTTCGAGCCTGACCGTCCTTTTCGTTTCATTTATGACCTTCTGATGCTTTTTTATTTGACTTTGTTGATCGCGAACATTTTTTTGAAATTCGGGTTTGATCTTGTTGAAACTGATTACACTTCTGCGATATGGATATTGTTTGAGGAACTTCCTTGTTGGTTGTTTATCATGGAGGCAGTCTTTGATTTGAACACTGCATATCACTCCATGGGGAATTTTGTATCGAATAGAATGGAAATCTTTAAACATTATATGAAATATTATTTTCTGTCGGACATTTTGACAATTTTCCCATTTTTTCTAAGCCAAATGTCAGAAGGAAAATATTTACAGGTGTTGGTGGTGTTTAGGATGAAAAACGTTGAGAATCTCTTAAAGAAGCTGGAGGAATATTTACAATTGAAAGGGAAAAAGGAGGGGCTATTTCAATTGATAAAATTGATCATAAATTTGTTGTTTTTGGCTCATATCAGTGCTTGTGCATGGCATTACATTGCATTCTGGGAAATAAAGCTTGGGGTTACTAATAATTGGCTTGCGGCAAAACATATCAATAATGAAAATTGGTATATCAGGTCATTTCTTAATAATATCAATAGCATTGTTAACTTTTTATCTATTTAGATATATTTATTCGTTTTATTTTTCCATTGTTACCATGATGACAGTTGGTTATGGTGATATTACGCCTACTAATTATGTGGAATGTTGCTTTAATATATTCATTGTGATTTATGGATGTGGCGTCTTTGCTTATTCCATCAATAATATCGGCAACATTTTCAAGGAGATGTATCAAGAAGACAGAGAATTCAAGTTTATTTAATGTTAAATTTTCGAAATATTAATTTTTATTAGGAAAAAAATCAAACTTTTAAGCGATTATATGAACAAACGTGGACTCAGCAAGTTCCTGCAATTGAAGATTAAGAAATATTTCGAATATATGTTCGAAGAAAGTAAAATGAATTATAAAGATAGTCTTCTTTTAATCCAATCCCTATCACAATCACTTAAAGAAGAATGTCTCCAGGAACTTTATGGGAAATTGCTACATAGAAATAAGATTTTTTCGCAATTTTCTGAGAAATTCCTTCAAAAACTAAGTCATTGTTTTTCAGAAATGACCTTCGCACCTGACGATTTGATAAAAGTTAAAAAAAAAACTATAAAAATATTATAATTTGGGAATTAGAATCAAGAGGAAAACGAAAAAACGATTTTCTTCATCCTAAAAGGTGAGATTAATGTGGTGTTCAATGAACAAATGGCTCAAAACACCAGCTTTAAAAATAAACTCACAACTTTAAAAGTTCATAATATTAATTTTCTTAAAAAATGTTCCCAAGGTTGGAGAAACTTTTGGTGAAATCACATTTCTTACAGGAGAGTCCAAGCTGATTTATGCCAAAAGCCTTTCTGTAACTCATATGGCTTGCTTGAAAAGAACTGATTTTTTAGCAGTGATTCAGGAATTTCCTGATGATTACGTAAAAGCAACTTTATATATTGATAATTTTGTATAATTTTTATCAGATATTTTTTAATTTTTTATCAATATTTTTAAAAATTTTCAATATATATTATGGTAAATACCAAAAAGGAGAAATTTTGCTTCTATAAAGATGATGCAGCTTTTTACAAAAACATCCAAATTTTGAACATTCTTTGTTTCTCATGCCATTCCAAAGAACACCTTATTTCAGAATGTCCATTGTTGCATTATACTCCTAATAAATTATATTTCATCAACCAATATAATTTTTCTGAGAATCAGGAAAGATATAAATTGATCAGAAAACAAAAGAAATTCAAAGCGACAAATAATTTAAAAACCGTGCAAATGAATATGATAACCTTTAATCGAAATAAAACCTTGAATGATGAGAGCAAAACTTTCGGAGAATCTGAACTTTCAGCCGAAAATGATGCTTCTGACAGTAATATTGCTTTGGAAAACGATGATAAACCGGAGTCCAATAATGAATTCGAACCCTTGGAAAAAGCAGAAGAAAACGCGGAACGTGATGAAATATTTGAAGAACATTCAGTAGTTTTTTTTTTTAATTATTTGATTTTTTTTTTAAACTTTTATTGCTTTTTTTCATCTAATTTTTGTTTGGTTGTTTATGTTCCAACATATAAAATCATATTTTAAAATAGGAAGTCAAGATAAAGACCCAAAAAACCTTAGAAAGAGAAAAAACCAAACCTATTGATTATAATGTAATTTTTTTTCTTTTTCTAAAAATTTTTTTTTTCAAAAAGCATAAATATTCCGATTATGTTCCTCGAACACCAAAAAATAAACTGATCAAAATGAATTCATCGATCCGGGAGAACTCAAACCCCAAAATCCCGCCAAAAGAACCAAAAGATGGCAGTTTTAATAGCATTGATTCAGAAGCCTTTAAGTTTCAAGGCCAGCAAAATTACCTCGTTTCGCCTCAACTCAAAGCCCAAACTGAAGATAGGGACTTGATTTTCACTCCAACTGAAGCCAAAAACAATCAAAAGATTTATAGACATAAAAAAAGTGATGATTCGATGGGAAACGTCCTTCATCATAAAAATGGAGAAAGCAAAGAGAAGACGATTTTAGAGAGTGAATGGAATGAGCCTTTGGATGATTTGGACAGAATGAAGATCTTCAAGTTTTATTTCGTGAAGAATAATTTCACAAATGTGCTGAAGAAAATGAAAAAAAGAAGGTCAGGGTCACCTTCTAGAATGAAAAAAGAGGGGAGTATGTCACCATCGAAGATGTTCTCAGGTTTCCATATAAAAAAAAGTGAAAATAGTGGTCAAAAAGCACATTAGTTTGGGTTGATCAAATTTTTATTGTATAATTTGGAAGAAAGTCTGTTTTGTGAAAACCACATTGAAAAAAAAAATAGATTAAGAAATTATTAATAATTGATTTAAAAAAGCTTAAATTTTAAAAATGGGATTTCATATTATTTTAAAAATCAGCTTCAATGACGAGAAATTGCAAGTCACTTTTCAAAAAAGTTGCCTTCTACAGCGAAAATACTTAAGACCAATCTCAAGTCAGGAAAGTCAGGAGAGAAATTACTTCCAAATAATGAATGTTACTTTATCATTGAGGATAAACAAAATGAAAATTTAATGGATGCATACTAAAAAATTAAGGAATGAACCTAAAAAAACCCTTTGAAGAAAAAGATTTAAAACAATTTTAATACCTGCTCTTTGAAATAGATTCAAAAAATTATTTTTAATGTTTGCATACTGGAAGGTTCGTAACTTGTTGCTTTATAGATATTGTGCCATATGGAGAGATCCACCACCAACTATTCAAGGCCGTTGTCAATATGTTGAATCGTTTATTTTGGAAGGATATTATGAACAGGAAAAAAATATCGATAGACCTTTAAATAGATCACAAGACTTATAAAGTTGGATTAATGAATAAAAATGAAGGAATTTCGAAAGGATATTAAAAATAATGTTAACTTTAATATTGTGGGATGCTTGAGAAAGAGGAAGAAAAATAATGAGTCGTAATCTAGTCAATATGATACAAAAATTAAAAAATTGAATAGATGTCAAATAGATCAGCTTAATCTTGATAATAAGTCTCGTGAAGAAATAAAAACATTTTCAAAAACTGTGGACTTTAATTATTTGGCTCTTCTGCTTCTAAAACACTTGAATGAAATTGAAAATTTCTATGAAATCGTTAATAAGACATATGTTTTCTGAAAGGGGAGATAATTGCAACATATAAAAACAGAATTGTCGGGAAATTTGACTTTGAACCCTATTATTCGAATTCTAAATGAACTTCGATATTTCCATTCTGGGACCTTAACCAAAGAACAAAATAAATACAGTGTGTTCTTTGATATTTTGGGAGTCGAGAATTGTGCCGATCATGGTGAAGGCAAACATTTTAAGGATTATTCTATGGCCAAAAAATTGCTACCATTATTCCATATAGTGCAATCGGACTATATTGGTTATAAAGGAACCAAACTATCATATGGATTTTTTGTCCAAATAAACTCATTTATGGATAATTGCAAAGTTTTGAATATTACTGAAAACGAGCCAAAAGAAATTGAACTTTCATGGAAGGAAGAAACGAAGTTTTTTTATTTTATAGGATGGGATAAATTAAATAAAAAATGAATATCAAATTTATGAAACATTTTTATTTTATATATCTTGTTATTATCTTCGCCATGATTCTAATGAGTTCAATTTCTATTTTAATTTAATGTTACTTTGAGCCCTTTCTTTATATAATCATATGCATCTTTCCTTGTTCCTTGAAAATAAGTCCTTTTTTAATTTTTTTTATTTAACTCAAATGTCATTATCTCTAAAAAAAAACACAATTTTAAAAAAGAACTTAATTTCCAAAAAATATTCCAATTTCATCCTAAAACAACACATTAAAATCACTAATAAAACCAAAGATGTTAGCCAGCTTTTCATCCCAAAACACTTATATTTCTCTTGACAAGGCACTTGAGTTCGTGGGGGACAACTCCCAATACCAAAAACGAACCATCTATCTCTTCGCAGTGCAATGGTCTCTCTTCTGTTTTCTCCTAATGGGCATGCCCTTTTTGCTGTCCTCTCCTGAATTCCTTTGCAATTCCCCCAACGGTGCCCTTCAATCCTGTGATGAAATTACAGCTTGTGCCAGTCTTCCAATACAAATCGACGTAGACCATAGTCCTTCTTCTATTTCTCGTGACTTTGACCTCTTTTGTTCCAGAAAATATTATGTTGGTCTTTGTGGGTTCATGTTCTTTTTAGGTTCTTTTTTTGGAGGACTGATTTTTCCAAACCTGGCGGAAAAAAGTGGCAGAAGGAGAGTTTTATTGATATCATCAGTGTTACCTGGGATAACTTTGATAATACTTGGACTAATGGATGAGATAGGCCTTGTTTTGATTTGTTTCTTTTTAATTGGGATGTCCTTCAATGGTTTTGAAACAACTTCCATGATATATATTAACGAGATTTCTGGAGAAAGGTTCCGCAATTTCGCTTCGATGACCCTGACGGTGGTGTGGGCTTTCGGACAAATAATTTATGCTGGATTGACATATTTTATAGATGATTGGAGGGTGATAACTATAGTATTGATAGGTTGCCCATTTCTAGTTGTATCATTTCTGGAATTTAGACAATTGTTGGAAACCCCTAAATTTCTTATAAATATGAATAAATATGTGGAGGCGAGGATAGTGTTGAATCAGATAGCGTTGTTTAACGGTAGGCCACAATTTACTTATCGACTAGAAGGAGAAATGGATGACTTTCAAACTACCAGAGGTTACACCAATGAACCCAAACCTATAGAAAGGGATTACATCAGAATCCAGAGCGAAAATTACGGATACATTGATTTGTTTAGATATAAGTCATTGAGACTCTTGACAGTTTATCTCCTTTTTCTATGGTTTTTTAAGAACTTTACATATTTTGGATTGGCTTTCTCATTGCCCGGGTTTGGAGGGGAAGTACATGAGAACTTCCTATTGACTGCTGTGGCTGAATTAGTGGCTTGTTTTATGAGCGGTTTTTTAATAATTTCCTATTCAATGAAATAATTTTTCATTTTTATTGAAATTTTATCAAGGCCCTTTCAAAGTAAAAATGACAAGAATAAGAGCTCTCTTGACTTTAGTGGGAAGTATCACGGTTTTATGTCTGGCGATCGGTTTCTTTAAAATACCGAGCAGCTGTTTTTCGCAGACTAAAAGCTGTTATCAGAAGGGATTGACGGTTTTCATTGCGATGGTAACATAAAAAAAGTCCTTTTCTTGAGATGAAAAAGTTTTTCATTAAAAGGCCGCGAGATTCTGCATTACTGTGTATAGCTCTGTATTATTGAGCTACACTGGGGAAATCTATCCAACGGTCGTGAAGAATCTTGGGTTTGGAATCTGTATTGGATTTGGAAAATTAGGTTTGTTTTAAATATTTTTATTAAATTTCCCATATTATGAAATTTTTTTTTAAATAACATATTTTTTTTAAGAAAAATTATATTATTTTCTTTAATAAAAATCACACTTTTTATATAAAATCCGATTAACTAATCATAATTCTTTCTTTGAAGGTGCCTTGATCACACCAATAGTAGTGGTTTCCTTGCAACATGAAGGTTTATCTTCTCTGGTGTTATTTGGTTCCTTTGGTTTGATCGTGGCATTATTAATAACTCGACTCCAAGAAACTGAAGGTAATCATATCGGGGACTATATCGAAGAAACGCAAAGTGACCAAAAGGCGCTCTTAACCTTTAAAGACGAGGATGAAAAACATATGCCATTATTGACTTAATAATATAAATTCTTTAATTAATAACTCATTTATTTTTTTCCTTATTAATTCCTATTATTTCCTAAATTAAAATAAATAATCCGCATTCCTATGGAGCCTCTCAGTCACTTTTTTTTATAATCCATCTAAAAAAAAGACTGTATTAATTTACTCTTAGATTCCGTCGAAAACACCATTCAAGACTCTCCTCAAGATCTCTTCATAGCCTCAATTGACCCTGAAAACAATAATGACAACCAACCTTTTACCCCTCATACCCCCATAACTGAAGCCTCCAAGGCTATGTTTTACCCAGACTACGCTTACCTTAAGCAACTTATCGATGAAAGTGTTGAGGATCCAGCTAATAAATGGGCTCCTGCGGTTAAAGGTTCCATTTCTCAATTTCTAGAAATGTCATTGTTTTTTAGATAAATTTCATTCTGTTTTTTCGAAAAATGACGGCGAAAATCCTGTGGTTCTCGTTAAAGTATTCGCAAAACTCAAAGATGTAGATTTGGAGACTTTGGTTCAATTGATAATAGATTGCGATGCGCGTAAGGAATGGGATAAAATCGTTAAGGAGCTTTCAGTTTATGAGAAAATTAACGAATTTTCTGATATAATTTATTGCGTTATCAAGACTCCCCCTGGTTTCAGCAATAGAGACTATGTGCAATACAGACACTTCCTTCACAACAAGAGAAATAGCGATTTAATAGAGAAATTTGGATTATTTCAAAGAGAAAATGATTATTACGTTCTCTATTTAAAGAGCGTGGAAATACCTGAAATACCTCCAATCAAGGGACTTGTTAGAGCGGATACTATTATCACAGGATATTTGATAGAGAAAGAAGGAAATGATGTAAACTTCACTATGGTGCTACAAACTGATGTGAAGGGGTTCATCCCAAAAAGCATTTTCAATAGGGTTTCCACACGAGTACCTGGAATGTGGCTGAAAAACCTGCTGAATGGATACACGGATAAATGCTTAAAAAAGAAATAAATATAAGAAAAACAATGTTTTTTTATTTTAATTTTGAGAAAAATGAAGTTTCTATTTTTTTCTCTATTTTTTTCTTGTTTTGCTGGTTTTTTTGGGGGTGTTGCCAGTCAACAGAATGCCTTGGCCCCGAATGACGACTGCCAGGATCTAAATATGAAATCATATGAAAAATGCCAGAAAAAAACAAAATGCAGTCTTTGTGCCTTGACGGTTTTTTGCGGTTGGTGCGTGAAAACAAAGACCTGCATGCCAATCAACGCACTAGAAAAAAAGGCTTTATGTGGGGAAAATTGTGAAGAAATACTTGGACTTGAACAATGTTATAAGGGCTTAACCAAGAAATACGTGGAAGAGATTGATTTGGAGAATAATTACTTTGACAAGCCTCAGTTTAAGCCAGGCTTTTTTGAGGTCGGACATTATTTTCAGAAGGAAGTAAGTGAGGAGCCAGATAAAAATATTGAAAATGAAGAGAATAATGAGAATGAGACTTTGGCAAAAGGAAAATATCCGGAAGTTAGCCTAAAAAATATAAAGAAGGACCCTATAAGGGCTGCTAAACGGAAAATTCTAGGTTTCTTTGATAAATTGCTTGAGAGAAAAGCTTAGAATTGAGAAAGTTTTTGAAAATTTCTTATTATTTACAAAAAATGTTCAAAATTCTTAAAAAAACACGAAAAATTCATAAACAAAAAAATGTCCTTAAACTAAATTTGTCTTAAAATTTCTCATAATAAATTTCATAGTAAAAATCAATGGTTTTTGAAAAACCTGCTTTTTTAATTCTTAATGATCTTCTTCCATTGGAACACGCAACAGTCTTCCCCTCCTGCACTATACAGCCATTCATCCCCAACACTCCATCTAACCCCAGTCACGCTGCTGGTATGTCCCCCTCCTACTACCGCCTCACTACCTTTATTCCTACTAGGGTACCTCAACACTCTGACCTTGCCGAAATCATCCCCCACAGCCACTAAATTATATCCACCAGGATGCTTGATATGTGAACGATCCACACAACACACCTCAGTTCCATCTGTGGATGTCCCATAAATTCCTTCAACTGGCCAGCCCAAAGAACAAGTCCAATTGGCCCAATTTTGGTTACGGAATTGTGTCGCCCCGTTGGGAATGTTTTTCAAACCTATGATGTCCCAATACAAAAGCTCAAATGCACCGCAATTTGAATGCAGGAAGTTGGAGTCGTCAGACCAATCGATATGAGTGATGAAGGAGGAGTGTTTCCTGAGACCAGCTTTCTTTTTAAAGTCAGGGACTGAGTAGATGTAGATCGCGGAGTCATGGCAGCCAATGGCGAGATTCTTGTTGTCAGGGGAAAATTTAAGGTCGGATATCCAATCTTTGGAACATTTGAAGTTGGCAATCTGTTCTAGACTGTCACTTTCATAGACCTTATGAAGATAATTAAAAAAAAAATTAAAAAAAAAAAAATTAATCATAAATGAAGAAAGTGATAAAAAAAATAATTATTATAAGATAAAAACCTTTATAGTGCCTTCTTTGAACCCCACAGCGATGAGCTTCCCATCTGGACTGATATCGATGCTTCTTCCCATAGATGCGTCATTCAGATCCTTCGTCTTCTGATTCACCTGCAATTCTTTTCCCTGACTATCCAAATTTGTTTTAATCATTTTCACTTGTTTCCGATCCTTGGAAGACCACACCCTCAACGTCCCATCATCTCCCACAGTGCAATAAAGATCTCCATCTGGAAACGCGCACAATCCCCATACTGCATTAGGACTTTCTTTATTGGGTGCAAAATGTCCCTTGATGATTTCTTTTGGATTGTAAAATTTGGTACTGTTGGTGATTTTATTGTCCCTATTATTAATTTTCATAGAATTTTTAATAAGCTAATCTTACTTGGTCTGAATCTCATAGATTTCTCCTCCTAGAGTTCCTAGCAAAATGCTCTTAAAATCAGATGAGAAGCACAGACTTCTAATAGCTGGATATAACGAAAACTTAATATTCTGTTCCGCAATGTATACCACCAACGGTGAATAGCTCTTATCCAAAATCTTAATCAAAGAATCTCTACCTCCAGTTAAAATATAGCTCGCCTGCACTGACAACGCGTCAATGCCTCCCTCGTGAAGTTTATAGAAGCCGATCATCATGCCTTCCTTCCACACTTGTAGGTTACCAATATTGTCACCCACCACACAATCATCCGCATTATGTTTCGCAGTCACCAGAACCTTGCTGACAGTATTGGGTATAGCTCCGCTCTTGCAATTCAAAGTCTTATTGGCGAAATTCCAGAATCTTATGTGAGAAACACCCACTTCCACGAACTCGCAATCGTTTTTAAAGCTCAAGTCAAAAATGCTTTCAGTCCCGCTTTTGGAAACTGACAGCACTGCGCCATTTTGGACCTTCACCTCGAAAACCGCTACTGTATTTGCATCATCAATTGCAGCAGCTGCTAATTTATCACCGTTGGGATTGAAAGCCAAAGCGGCTATCCCTTTAGTTAAAGGACCTTTAAACTCACAGACCTTCAACATTGTATTGGAGTCCCAAACGTAGATTGATGCCTTTTGCCCGATTTCTCCAGTTGCCACAGTAACTCCATCTGAACTTAAGGCTAATGCAGTGATATCATCGTTATGAAGGGTGAAAAAGCGTTGCTTATTAGAAGCCATGTCAAAAACCACACCCACTCCAGCAGCTGGGTACACAATTGAATTACCGTTTTTAAGGTATTTCAAGTTATTTCGGGAGTCTTTGCTTCTGTACCCATGGATAAAAGTCAATTCTAATGAAATTAAGGGTGGCTTGTCTTGATTTAATGGGGGCTTGATATAGCCTTGAGGCTCTTTGATGGCACCCATCCATGGCTTTATTGTCATGCTTTCATCACCTTTATCTTCCTCTTCACCGTAGATATCATCTTCAGGCTTTTTATCGACTTTCTTCTGTTTTTCCACTTCTTGATTGGCAATGAAACCGTCCTTATATTGTTTGAACTTATCAGCACCCACCATTTTTTTCTTTTTTTGGAGGAAATGAGAGCGGTCAATTTCTTCCTCTTGCTCATTGGCATCTTCCTTCTCCACAATAATGTCTGCCTTGTTCTGATCTCCTGACCCGAAATCAGTTTCCCAGATTATCACTGCCTTGTCATTCCCACCGACTGACATCAAGAAACAATCATCGAAACTAAACTTCACTTTAGTCACATGAGAGGAATGTCCAGAGTATTGTTTATTCAAGCTTTTCTCAATCACACTCGGATATTTGAATAAATTGACTTTGCCAAAATCATCACCTGTTGCTAAAACTTTTTTATTATTAGCTCGACTGACTGAATTGACATCAGTGCCGTCCATCCCAGCGCCGAATATACCTTGACTATAGAACCCCAAAGTACAAGTCCAAGTGGCCCAATCTACATCCTTGGAAGATGAAGCACTCACTGGCTTGAGACTTGAAACATTGGCGAACTTTAACTCATATGCCTGGGAATTGATCACCAGGAAGTCGCTGTCATTAGACCAATCAAGATGTGTCAGTGCACTTGTCAGTCCTGCCTTGATCATTCCCTTTGTCTGTAACTTATTATTGTTGATCGCCATGATTTCCACGTTGGAAGCCCCTGCATGAGCTCCGAACGCCACCATCTGACAATTCGGTGAGATCTTTATATCCTCAATCCAAGGGTCTAAAGCAGGCCTCCCCTTACCCTGTTCCACAGACTTAAAGGAACTCTGTAAACTGCTCAACACCTGCAAAGTGTTCGCATCCAGTATAAAGATCTTCCCCTTAGTATCACCCATCACTAGAAACTTCCCAGTACGAGCCCAATCCACGGCTCTACAATCCTGCTCAAAAGGTTCTGTTCCCACAAGCATCTTCTTCGTCTGAGCGTCCCATAAACGCACTGTTTTATCCCCTCCACAGGTCGCGAAACGGTAAGTGCCTGGACTCACCGCACAACCCCACAACTCACCTTCGAAATGTCCCTGCAAAATCGCCGTCCAATTCACACCTTGTTTCCCTTCATATAACTCAGCTCCTCGAGTGCCTACAAGTAAGGTACCATCCGTCTTGATGTCTAAACTTCTGATTCCTGGCCTATATTTCGAAAGAGTTGCCATTTCACAAACTTGGGCTGTTTTCGTCAAAGCACCACCACCTCCAAAGCTCCAAATAATCACTATGCCATCCTCACCACCTGAGTACAACGTTTGTTTATTAGATAAGAGAACTGACACCTCCCCATTATGTGCTTTCAAAGGTTTATTGGCAGCTTCCCCAGTCCAGAGATATAAGTTACCTGATTTAGACCCGGTCACGCAGTATTGGTTGTTGGTATAAGCGAAGGTCACAGAAACCAAAGGCTCTTGTTTGTTTTGTTGACCGAAGACCCCACGTTTACCTGTCAGGTTACGACCATTTAAGGTCCAGAACTTTATATGTTTAGGCCCAACGGTCACAAAGACTTGATCATTTTTCCATGCGACAGCTGAAACTTTCGATTTATCAACTTTGGAGGTGGTCAACAAAATTTTGCCTTGCCAATCATGAATTGCCAATGAATTGTCATCATCTTGGCCAACAGACAAAAGTTTTGACCCATCTGGGGAAAATCCCAATTGATTTACAGCCCTCAGGTGGAAATCATTCATATGTGATAATATTGCCTTTGTTTCACCATCCCAGACATATACATCAATAGTTTTTGCCTTACCAACTTTGGCCATTTGTCCAGTCGCCACTATATTCAGCTTAGGATGTAACGCCAAACTTATGATATCTTCTTCATGCATTTGGAAGAAACTTTGTTCAAATGCCTTGTTGCCCCCTTTATTCTCCATAATGACACCTAAGGCTGCCTGAACAAAAATGACCTCCCCCCTTTTTCCATATTTTGCTCCATTATACATATCGAAGCATCTATATCCATGCACATATCTTAAGGCTAGATTACCATTCGGTAAGTCATTATCTCTCTTACCAGGCTTGAACCAACTGGGAACTGAATGCTCCACCTCCCCTTTGAAAGGCTTGACGGCCATGAATTGATCGCCTTCATCCAACTTTTCCTCCTCGAATAATCCATGACCATAGGTGGTTTCATCATCCTCTTCTTCGCCAAAGGCCATATTTCCTTCTTCCTGGGCTTGTTTATCCGTGATGTATTTCCATTGGAAGACTGATTTATCAGCACCTCCCAGACTCACAACATATTCATTCTTGAAAGAGAAACGTACAGTGGTAACTTGCGCCGCATGGCCTAGGAATTGACTGAATGCAGCCTTCTCCTTCGATGAAGGGTATTTAAACAGTTTGACCTTTCCGAAATCATCTCCTGAAACAATAGTTTCAAAATTGTAGCTTCGATCCACGGAATTTATATCACAACCTTGAGTATAGGGGGGCCAAATGCCTTGAACTGGCCAGCCTACAGGTAAAGTCCAAGAGGCCCATTTTTCATCCTTCAGAAGTGAAGCAGCATTGGGTTCTCTTTTGCCTGACTTCACATCATAGAAGAAGATTTCATTGGAAGTGTTGGTGAATTGAAGCTTGGTTGCGTCTTCTGAGAAGTCCAAATGCATGATTTTCGAGTTGGAGCCTTTGAGTTTGCTTTGGATCTTGAAGTTGGCTTTGATGTTATAGATGAAGAGCTCATGATCCGGTGAACCGAAGGCCACTGCCAGATATCCTCCAGCCACTGGTGAGAATTTGACAACAGTTACTTCACTTTGACGATCTTTTAATGTGGTTATTATCGTAAGACTTTTTGGGTCGATTATCAAAACACTTCCATTGAGACATCCCACAGAAAGATACTTGCAATCAGGAGATATATGGAGGGTTCTTGCTGGGTAATCTAGTTTTGAGAACACCTTGGCCTTTCTTGAAGAGAGATCCCAATTGACTAGCAGATGCTCATCACCGACCGTGAAGGCTTGCGAAGTATTAGGATGAGTCGTCAATCCCCATAACTCCCCAGAATAATGGCCTCTCATTAGGAAATTAGCTTTGGTGCCACCAAGGAACTCAATAATTTCACCAGAACGAGTGCCCACTAGGATATTCCCATTGAGTTCATTTAAAGCACGGATCTTTGGATTTAGGATTCTCAAACCTGGGTCCACCAGGTTTATTTTGCTTAATATCTTCAGGTTAGCCTCCCAGATGATTACCACCCCATCATTGCCTCCTGTGATAAGACCTTTAGCAGATTTTCTAGAACAAATAGCATTGACTGGACCGTTGTGAGCCTTCACTGAATTATAAGGTCTATTCCCTTTCCAAACAAACAGCTCTCCCTTAAACATCCCTGTAACCACATTGGTTTCTATAAAACTGATACATAAAACCGCCTGAAGAGGGTAATTTTCCCATGATCCCTTCAACATCTTCAGGACCCCTCCTTCGAAATTCAAAAACAACACCTCCTTCAAACCAGCAGCTATTAACCCCTTATCAGTCGGTTCGAATTTCATATCAAAAATTTCTGATTTGGTGGTCTTTCCGGAGGCCAGTAATCCTAAATTCTCTGCTGATTTGCCTTTCGCCAATAAAGGGTTTTGTTTCGCAGCAATTGCCTTCTCCAGATCGTAAACTATAACACAATGGTCTTCATCAAGTCCCGCTGCAGCGAATTTCCTTCCATCATTGCTGAAACACACGTGATTGATCCCCTTCTGAAGTACTCCCTTGAGTATCAATCTACTTTGCATTGTCTTGAGGTCCCAAATGCATAACATGGGACTAACTCCCACTTGTCCTGTGAGACACAAAGTCTCATAAACATCTATGGAAATCACATCATCTGTATGCTCCAAAAAGAACTGTTGCAGGTTTTTCTTCGGGTCTAGGACCAATCCCACAGCAGCTGTATGATATACGATTTCTCCTGTGGGACCGTATTTCAAATTATTCCTACAATCATGACATCTATATCCATATACATAATCTAATTGGAGACTGGCCTCTGGAGGGTTGGATTCCCCTGGTCTTGGTTTATAGTCGCTTGGTATGGAATTTTTCACTTGAGTGACCCAGGCTTGCTGTTGACTTAAGTTAGCAGGAACTTCTTTGTTATGATGATGACCATATGGACAATCATCCTCTTCAAATTTTGATTTGTGGGTGTGTTCTATCCCTGATTTGATCCTCTCAGCCATCGGGTTGATGTTACCATTGTCTTTGATCTTTATTTCGGCCTCCAGGTCACTATCCACATCAGGGATCGCTTCCCCTTCACCGCCTCCAAAATCCGGCCTCAAATCATCATGAGCTATCAAATTATATGTCGTTAAATAACGCAAGATCTCAGGGTCTTTGCTCACAAAGCTTTGGAACTCCTTCAAACTGATTTCCCCATCTTTATTCGTGTCATATTTCTTCAGAATGTCCAAAGTCTTAGTTTCTGCCTGTTGTATTGTAGCCTCCGGCTTTTTACACATGACATTCAGTGCTGACATCACTGTTTTTACCAGAACCACCATCTCGTCTTGAGATATCAGCTTGGATTTGTCGAAGTCATATAGGTTGAAGATGATTTCAGCCTTTTGTTTGAGAGTTGATTGAGATAAAAGTCCCAGGCCGCAAATAAACTCATAACAGTCTAATTTGCCACTAGAATCGGTGTCGAAGAACTCAAAGAGCTTTATAATGATAAAATCAATCAATTACAAAATTTATAAAGAAAAATTAATACTCGGTTGGTCTCTTCGGCGTTTGTGCGCATCAGCTTCGAGAATTTCTCTTTATCGATTGTTAGGTCTTCATCACATAACATTTCAAAACGCTCCCTAGGGAAATGGATGGGGTAAAAAAATTAGAAGAAAATAATTAGAGGTCTACTTGATTAGTTCGACTTGCTTTGGAGAGAAACCAGTATATTTACGCATGTTTTCAAGATCTACTGGGTTGGATGAGATTTCGTTGCCCATTTTGATTGATTTTTTTTGAAATTTGTTATATTAAAAAAAAAAGTTATAATTTTGGTTAAGAAAAATCAAATAAATTCAAATTTAATGAATTTGAGAAAAAAATGGGATTTCTTTATTCTAGAAGAAATTTTTTTAAAAAATTTTGTTTTTGTTTCCAGGGTCGCACTGAACGCTTTAAATGTAATTTTTAAATGAAATAAAAAATTTTAAAATAAAATAAATATTTTATTTCGAAAACCCAGCCCCTAATTAATTCAAAAAAAAAAACCCACTTAAGAAAAATTTCCTTTAAAAAAACTAAGCCATCTCTAATAAAAATTCCACAAATTTAAATAATAATGAACGAAAGTTTCCCATCAATATATCTAAATCTTTCACTCATCATCTTCTCCCTTCTTTTCCTTCTTTTTCTTTGGTCTCGGCAATCTAGCAGCCAACGCCCTCTCGAATTTACTGATAATCGCATTGTTCGGAATGGCTCTTCCTGCCTCATAATCTGAAATAACTGACTGTTTTTCATTCACCAGCTATAATTTTATATTAAGTCTGAGAAAAACCTTCATTTTACCTTCGCCAGTTGCTCCTGAGTCAATTTCTTGGCCTGTCTGGCCTTTTGCAGCTCCAATCTAAATTCCAAAGTCACATGATCTGGGGCTATAAAAAGACTTAATCTCAATAAAATCCCTTGTAAATACTCTTAAATTCTTCACTTTCCATAGCCTTGTGAATCTCTGATCCAGTGGCTCCCTTTTTATTGGTGGCCTGGGCTATTTTAGGACAGTATTATACATAAATATTCAAATTTTTTAATGATTTTGGGTACCTTTTTTTATTGTTTCCACATCTTTACCATCTCGCATGGCCTTGTTAACAGCTTTATCGCCTTTTTCACCTCCTTTTGGCCCTTTGGAATATACGGTGTAATCCCAATTTTGATGATCCATGAATAAATTTGATTTTGGTTTTTTCTAGAAAAAAATTATTGATCTGAGATCAGAAATCAGATTTTAAAAAGGGTTGAAAAATCTGACGAATTATGATAATTTTTGTTTCTTTTATAATTTTATTCCGTTTTTTTTTCTCTTTTATATTTTACTATAATCCATCTTGGATTCCAACTTTTTCGCGTCCTTTATCTTCCTGGCCGCCTTCATGAAGTCTTCATCAATCACATAATCTCTATCGCATCTGATTGCAAACATCCCCGCTTCAGTACAAACATTCCTCAAATCAGCTCCATTGAAATCCTCGCAAAGCTTCGACACTCCCTCGAAATCTATTTCTCCCTTAGTAGTTATAGACCTCGCATGGATCTTTATGATTTCTAATCTAGATCCTTCGTTTGGCAAAGGAATCTCCACCTTCCTATCAATTCGACCTGGTCTTAATAAGGCAGGATCCAAAACATCAGGTCTATTAGTCGCCATAACCACTTTGATAGTTCCCAATTCGTCAAAACCGTCCATTTGGTTCAACAATTCCATTAGTGTTCTTTGAATCTCTCGATCTGCGGAAGAACCTTCTGAGAACCTTCTGCCTCCAATGGCGTCGATTTCATCCATGAAGATGATACAAGGTTGGTTTTCCTTTGCATATGCAAACATTTCTCTTATAACTCTGGCACTTTCTCCAATGTATTTATCCACTATAGCACTAGACACCACCTTAAGGAATTTCGCCTGCACATTACAAGCTAAAGCTCTGGCAATCAAAGTCTTTCCAGTTCCAGGAGGTCCATACATCAATACCCCCTTCGGAGGCTTGATCCCCACTCTCTTGAACAGCTCCGGATTGGTAATAGGGAGCTCGATAGTCTCTCTTAACGTCCTGATCTCATCATTGAGTCCTCCTATATCACTGAAAGAAATGTTACCAGGGTCTTCAGTCAACATATGGTATACCATTGGGTCCACCTCTCTAGGTAACACCCTCATCACAGTCAAAGTGGTCATATCTAAAGAAACTCGTGCACCAATAGTCAGTTTAGATCGTTCGAGCCTTGTCTTTACCCCAACCACGTATCGAGGCCCGTTGGACGCCTTGACGATGTATTTTTCTTCATCGATTTTCTTGAGGACCTCCCCGATGATCTGACCAACGGATTGAAGCGCCTTGAGATGTTCTTCGGATTTGTCATAATCTTTTTGCAGGGATTGGAGACCAAGACGTGTGGACTTGAGCTTGACCTCTAGATCGTTATGTTCTTTGAACTTCTTTACGTAGGAACGCAGGAGCTCGTCACGGTTGTCCATTTTTGTTCAGATTTTTTAAGAAAATTTCAAATTTGGGCTCGGAAGAATGAGGATTAATTTAATTTAGGCTGATTTTCTTATCAGAAACTCAATAAATAATGAAAAAAAAAACTTCGTAATAAGTTTTTTTTTTCCTCATATTGCTTCATATTTTCTTTGAAAAATTTTTTTTTTTTTAATTTAAAAAACAAAAATTTAAGTTTTATATTACGAAAAAAATTTTTCCACATTTTTATTTTTCCAAAAAGTTTTTCCATCTATATAAAATTAATTTTTTCACACATGCGGAATTTTGAGTTAATTTTTCTCTATTTTATTGGATTTTATGAAATTCGCT